>ERZ1026968.28-NODE-28-length-90871-cov-6.925355_pt1 | contig 90871 bp, 80 predicted proteins | sample MGYA00519295_ERZ1026968 | MGnify/ENA primary metagenome ERZ1026968 (study PRJEB26926, sample SAMN06164480) | human gut metagenome | biome: ENVO:00009003; feature: ENVO:2100002; material: ENVO:00002003 | host: Homo sapiens | place: USA | collected 2012 ...
CTATTAAGTCGTCGGCAGCGTCAGATGTGTATAAGAGACAGTACGAGAACACCAACTTGGCCTTGGCCGGCACCGACAGCTTGAACTTGCCGTCCAGGTCGGTCGAGGTGCCGTTGCTGGAATTTTTTTGCAGAACCGTCGCGCCGATCAGCGGCTCGCCGGTTTCATCAAGAACTGTACCCGTAACGCTCACGTTTTGGGCATACGTCCATATTGGCATCAGGAATCCTATCAGGACCGCTGCCAATAGTCGCAGAGTGAAATCCGAGTTTCTCATGTAAATATGTTATTGTTGTGTGAAAGTTGTTATCTCTCTAATCTTTCTCTATCTCTAAAGGCTTTCTCTATATCTCTAAAGGAAAGTTGTTCTCTGGTTCGTTCCCGGGAATCGGTATGCGTGATCCCGGGGAGTTCATGGGGTCGCCGCGGCATCCGGTGTGTGCGGGTGTGTGCGGGTGGATTTTACGTTGCAAAATTAGAGTTTTTTGAAGTATTAAGACAAATTTAACGTTGCATTTATATAAATAAACGTAACTTTCGCTTTTTAGTATGTTGCATATACTTTTTATAATGTCACATTTATGTTATACAGCATAAAATCAGCTTTTTTCTCCGTTGCAATTTGGCGGATTTGACATTTTTTAACTACCTTTGCCGCAAATCTGATTTTTTTACCTCCCGAAAGACTCTGATCATGACCGGAACCTATCATCGTAAAATGACATTTCAGGCACTGCGTCTCGCTCTGTGCGCAACGATAATGACAATTGTGTGCGCGTCGGCGCGTGCGCAGGAGCCGAGACTGTGCACCTCCGACGAGACTCTGTCGTCCGGACTGGTGAACCGTATAGTCCAGGACTCGCGCGGATATATATGGATAGCCACCGAGAACGGGCTGAACCGGTATGACGGCACACGCTTCAAGACATATTATGTGGACGGCGAGGGTGGCGGCAATTCGCTGCTTTCCAATTACGTCCGTACCGTTTACGAGACGTCGGACGGTCATGTGCTGGTAGGATGCGTGAACGGCCTGATGGAATATGACCGCCGGAGCGACACCTTCAAGGCGATACCGATGAAATCCAAGGGGAAGAAGGTGAGGCTGCATGTGTACGACATACGCGAGCTTTCGTCGGGCGAGGTGTGGGTGGCCACCGCCGGAGCGGGGCTGTTCAGGTACGACAAGGCCGGGAATGAAGCCCGCAGCATCGACAAGGTCAATGCATTGGTGGGTTCGGAGTTCGTGTCGTGCATATACGAGGATTCGTCGCATGTGCTGTGGATAGGTACTGAAAAAAACGGTGTGTGCCGATACTATACGAGCAGCGGCAAGGCCCGGTGCTTCCGAATGCCCGAACTGTCGGGCAATATAGTGCAGTCGATGGTGGAGGATAACGAGGGACGGCTGTATGTGGCCACATACGACGGCGGGATAAACGTGTACGACCGCCGCGAGGAGCGTTTCATGCCGGTGCCGGTGTCGGACGGGACTGCAGTACGGCGTGTGTCGGCGCTGGCGCGCGTCGGGAACAGGATATTGGCCGGCACGGACGGTGACGGCGTCCGGGTTCTGGAGGACGGCCGGCTGGTGTCGCGCCTCCCTATTCCTTCGGCTCCCGAGGGAGGCAGGAAACTGAAGGTGCAGCAGATTCTCGACGACCGCGACGGCAATCTATGGCTCGGGGTGTACCAGCAGGGAGTGATATGCCTGCCGCGCAAACGGTATAAGTTCGAATATTACGGCAAGATGCAGCATGAGGACAATCCCATCGGTTCGGGTTGTGTCATGGCCGTGTTCAAGGACCGCGACAACACGACGTGGGTGAGCTGTGACAACGAGGGGATATATCACCTTGATCAGGACGGCAGGCAGCTGAGCCACGACATATTGCCGGGCACGGCTATGTGCATGATGCGCGACCGCGACGGCACGCTGTGGGCCGGAACGTATCCGGCGGGAGCTTTCCGTATGTCGGGTCCCGGATCATGGAACCCGGTGCCTGGACTGGCCGACCGCAAGATATACAGCATGGTGCAGGCTCCCGACGGTATGATATACATAGGTTCGCTCGACAAGGGGCTGGAAAGGTTTGATCCGGCTACAGGCCGAGTGACGGATTGTCTTGCTTCCGAACACTGCCGCATGATTCAGGACAATTACAACGTCCTGAACTGCGTCAACTCGTTGCTGATAGGCCGGGACGGGATGATGTGGGTGGCTCATTATAATGGAATCAGTTGCTACGATTTGAAAGCCGGAAAGTTCCTTCGCATAACGGGATGTCTGAATCTGGTCAGCGACGCCGTGGGCTATTCGCTGATGGAGGACAGAAACGGACACATCTGGATGGGAACCTCGTCGGGATTATGGCGATTTGACCCTCAGGCCAAGAAGCTGAAGCGTTACACTACGGCCGACGGGCTGCCTAATAACGTGATATCCGGACTGGCGAAAGACGAACAGGGACGCGTGTGGGTCAGTACATATCACGGTATGGCGCGGCTGGATCCGATACGGGGGAAAGTGACAGTGTATGATGCCGGCGACGGACTGCAAGGCAACGAGTTCACGCACGGGGCATACTGCCAGGATGAGAACGGCAGGATATTCTTCGGCGGTCTGAAAGGAGTGACATCATTCCATCCCGGAGACATCGAGGATTCGGAATCGAAATACGAACCGGTCATAACCGAGGTCGGGGCATATCTGGCGTCGTCGGCCGACCGTCCCGGTGAATATCAGGTTGTGTCCGGCGGTCCCGGCAAGGACGGAAAGGTAAGTCTGGCGTCGGACCAGAACACGATACGTATCTTCTTCTCCACGCTGACGTATGACAATCCGTCGAAAATCCGGTTCGAGTACCGCGTGACTCAGAAAAGCGATGACTGGGTTACGATGGAGCCGGGACAGAATATGGTCACGTTCTACAACCTGAACAGCGGGACATACGATTTCGAGATACGGGTGGCGGACAATCCCGAGTCCGTGACACACCTTAAGATAGTGATAGCGGCGCCCTGGTATCTGTCATGGCCCATGAAGCTGGTGTACGTGCTGACAGGGTGCGCGTTATGCTGGGTGGCATGGCAGATATACCGCCGGCACAAGGAGGCACGCAAGGAGATAGCCCGTCAGCAGCGGGCCGAGGAAATGGCCGAAGCCAAACTGCAGCTGTTCACCGACTTCTCGCACAAGTTGCGCGCGCCCATGACGCTGATAGTGGATCCTATGCGTAAACTGTTGGCCAGATGTAGTGACGAATCGGTGAAACAGACGTATAAACTGATCTACAACAGTGCGTTGCGCGTTATGGAACTGGTGAACGAGCTGGTGGACAATCCGCGCTTTGAAAATGAGGAGAAGCCGGAAATGTCCGTTGACTGGAATTCCATAGACAACGGACCCGGGGAGAAAGTCATCAGCAGCAGCCGCGTGGTGATAGTGGAAAGCGACGACGAGGTGCGCCGATATATGGAACTTGAACTTAAAAAGCATTACCGCAACGTAACGGCATACTCCAGCGCCGAGGAGTCGTTCGGCAACATACTGGCCATGAATCCATTGCCCGACATCATAGTGTCGGGGGTGATGATGTCCGAAGGAATGGACGGCGTGGCCTTTACGCGCAAACTGAAGCAGAACCCGCAGCTGAACCATATACCCGTGATATTGCTGAGCGCCAAGTCGGAGGCCGGCAGCATAAAGGAGGCCGTGGAGAGTGGCGCCGACAATTTCCTTGTGAAGCCCGTTAGCTCGGAACTACTGCTGTCCACCATCGGCACTGTGTTGGGCAACCGACACCTGCTGAAGGTGAAATTCTCCGGACTGCAGGAGCAGGAGGACAAGATAGAGAAGATCGTGTTGAAATCGGCCGACGACCTGCTGATGAAGCGCGTGATGGAGACGGTGAACAAGAATCTCGGCTCGTCCGAATTCTCGGTCGAGATGCTGGCCGAGTCAGTGGGAATGAGCCGCGCCCACCTGCATCGAAAGCTCAAGGAACTCACCAATCTGTCGGCACGCGACTTCATACGCAGCATCCGCATGAAGCAGGCGGCGCGCCTGCTTACGGAAAACAATCTGACCATAGCCGAAGTGGCGTATGCCACCGGATTCTCCAATGCCTCGCATTTCTCAACGGTATTCAAGGATTATTTCGGCAAGACACCCACACAATACGCCAAGGGTGCCTCACAAGAGATTGTGCGGACGGAAAAGGTGGAGCAACCGCAGACGGAAAACGCATAGGCAAAGCATAGTCAAAGGTCTGCCGGAGTTTGCTTATTTATCCGATTCTTGCTAAATTTGCAGTTGATATGTCGAACGGGCAAAGATTGGAGATAGAGCAGCGGACAGTGCAGCGGCTGTCGCAGCAGCAGGTGCGCTATGTGCGCCTGCTGGAACTGAACGCGCCCGAATTCGACGAGGCCGTCGAACGCGAGATGGAGGATAACCCCGCGCTGGCCGACGCCGAGGAAGAACAGCCCCTTGAGACTCAGCAGCTGAACGGCTGGACGCCGCGCACGCGCACCGATGATGCCGAGGATTACTCCAACCTCACTCCCGACTCGTCCATGTCGTTGTACGACCACCTTAACGATCAGTTGGCCGAGCGCGAGCTGCCCGACAACGTGGACAAGGCGGCACGGTTCATAATAGGCAGTCTGGACAGTAACGGTTACCTGACGCGCACAGTGCCCGACATAGTCGATGACATGGCCTTCGGCCCTGGAATATATATCACTCCGCAGGAAGCGGAAGAGGCTCTGCGTGTGGTGCAGGGTCTGGAGCCGGCAGGCATAGGCGCCGCCGACCTGCAGCAGACCCTGGAGATACAGCTGGAGGCCCAGCGCCCCTCGCAGGTGCGCGACGACGCCCTGCGCATAGTGCGCGAGGCATTCGAGGCATTCACGCTGAAACACAGGAACCGCATCGTGTCGCAGCTCGGAATACCTGAGCAGCGGGTGGCCGAAGCCCTCGACCTGATTCTATCGCTCAATCCCAAGCCGGGTGCCTCCATAGGCTCGGATCCTGTGGACCAGGCCAATGTGGTGATTCCCGATTTCATAATCAGCGACGAGGACGGCCAGCTGACCGTGACGCTGAACAACCGAATCCCCGAACTGAGGGTGGAACGGAGTTTCGAGCAGGCCATGGCCGAGCTGGAGAAGCTTCCGCGCGGAAAACGCAAGAAGGGCAGCGAGTTCATAGTGTCGCGATACAACGACGCGCGCGACTTCATCCGCATCGTGGCCCAGCGACAGAAGTCGATGATGACCGTGATGTCGGCCATACTGAAAGTGCAGGAAGAATATTTCCGCACTCAGGACGTGTACAAGCTGAAGCCGATGATGCTCAAGACCTTGGCAGAGATTACGGGGTTGGATTTCTCCACCATCTCGCGCGCCACCAACAATAAGTTCGTACAGACTCCGTGGGGAATATACCCGTTAAGGTTCTTCTTCTCCGACACCAAGGGAGACACAGCCGAAGGCGAGGATGCCGCCACCAACCGCAAGATTGAAGCCGCCATCAAGGCTCTGATAGACAAGGAGGATAAGCGAAAACCTCTGTCCGACCGGCGTATCGCCGACATGTTGGCTGCATCCGGACTGGACATATCGCGACGAACGGTGGCCAAATACCGCGACCGGGTGCGCATCCCCGTGGCCAGACTGCGCAAGGAACTGTGACGGCGGACAATGATTAAGAATAAGATTATATACGATTATGATAAAGATCAACAGGATAATAGCAGGAGTGCTGACACTGGCGGCCATGATGGGAAGCGCCGTGGAGTGTCGGGCAGTGAGCGACAGAGAGATGGAGGAGGCGCGCGCCATTGCCGCCAAGGCATATCTGAGATATGCCAACAACGGCAGCGGCTATCTGGACGAAGTGAATGCCAGGAGTATAGCCGAGCTTCAGAAATCGCTTAAAGCCAAGGAAAAGGAGAACATCAAGGCATTCCTGGCGATACCCGTTCCCAAGGACTATGCCACATGGGACAAGACCAAACTGGTGGAATACTGGGGGAGCACCGCTTTCCAGGCCGCCGGCCTGATAGAGGAAGGAAAGGGTGCCCGTCCCCGTGTGCGTAAGCAGATTATGGCCATGAGCGTTAGCGCGCCTTCGGCTGCCGCTCCCTCCGAAACGTCTGCCGAGGCTGCGCCCGCACCCGCAGACGCCGCGTCGGCTGAAGCATCCGTAGCCGAGCAACCCGCCGAGGCTGCTGCGCCTGATCCCGCCGCACAGCAGGCCGACATCCTGGCCGACCAGAAAGCCATAGAGGACGATGCCAAAAACGCCGCTCCCGAATCGCAGAATTCAGGCAGCAACTCCACGTGGATATATGTGGTGATACTCTGCGTGCTGATCGGCGTGGTGGTATGGCTCGTGACATTCGCGGCCAAGGTGATGAACCGTCAGCCGGACGCCGCCGGCAAGAATGATGACGAAGCCGAGGAAGTGCGCGCCAAGGCCCGTCAGGCCATAGCGTCGTATAAGGAAAAACTTGCCGCCCACGAGGATGTGGAGCGCGAACTTAAGGCGCGTGAACAGGAGCATGTGCGCCGCGAACAGCAGCTGCTGGCCCGCATCGCCGACCTGGAGGAGAAACTGCGCAAGGCCGAGGCCAGGTCATATCGCGAGCCGGCACCCGCCCCCGCCACTGCGCCCGTAGCGGCGCCTGTGCAGCCCAAGCCGGCACCCGTGCAGGAGGAGATACTGCACGTCATATACTTGGGACGTGCCAACAGCCGGGGCATATTCGTACGCGCCGACCGCAGGCTGTCGCCGGGCAATACCATCTATCGTCTTGACACCGAGGACGGTCTGGTTGGAACGTTCCATGTCGTTGACAATCCCGCCGTGACGGCCATCGCCCTGGAGCATCCGTTGGAAATGCTGTCCGGAGGTTGCTCGGCAATCGACATCGAGGACACCGTCGGAGCCACGTCCATCGTGACCGAGAGCAGCGGCACGGCCATCTTCGAGAACGGCTACTGGAAGGTGCTGCGCAAGTCGTCGATACGTTACGAGTAAATCAAAAACCTTTCGTATGAAAATCCGGGGAATCCTACCGCTGACTTTGCTGATGCTGGCAGGATGCGGCCATGATCCGGAACCGGCGCTGACCGCTCTTGATGAGGCGGTGGAGAATCACAGCGCAAATATCATACGATATGGTGAGGAATTGCGTCGCGAGGGGGTGGCTGCGACGCAGAGCACACTGACGGACAGTCAGCGTATGGCGATGTACCGAGGCCTGCGACTGAAGTATCAGACGTTCGATATGGATTCCGCCATCCATTATGGTCTGAAGGAATACAGGCTGGCCGAAAAAAGTCAAAGGTCCGGCCTGACGGCGTCGAAAGCCATGAGTCTGGCGCGTCTGTATGTGTCGCGCGGCGAATTGCATGAGGCCACGACATTGATAATGCGCCATGTCAACGACACGGTGATTCCTGAGGTTCGCGACGGCTATTATCGTGCGCTTGCCGATGTGTATGTCGGCCAGGGGGTCTCTCCTGTGGATGTGTACGCACGTATGATGGAATTCATGGAACCCGATGAGGAGGGCCGATGGTTTTACGAGCTGCGACTGTATGAGGGAATGGCCGATTATAATCGGGCCGATTCCGTTTTACGCAGTATAAAGTTATCCGGAAATGCCTCTGACCGTGACATTGCAATATACAATTATCTTGAGGGAGAGCTGCGACTTCTGCGGCATGACACCGTGAATGCGATCGAACCTCTGATAACAAGCTCGTTGCATGACCTTAAAGTCCCTGTGCGGGATTATCAGTCGTTGTACCGGTTGTCGGAGGTATTGCTGAAACGAGGGGATACTGAACGGGCCTACCGGTACATCAAGCTTGCCATGGCCGATGCCGGCGCCTCTAAGGTGGCGGCGAACCAGGTGGCGGTAAACGCTCTGTTCCCTTCGGTTCTCGGGGCATACGAGCAGCAGGTGAAACGCGAGCAGCAAAACGAACGGATAGCTACCGTCGGGATTTCGGTGCTTTTGGTAGTACTGCTGATAGCGTTGGTGTTCGTGGCACGTCAGCGTGACCAGTTGCGGCAGGTGTCGAAAAACGAGAAACAGCTCATAAGACGGCTGCAATCGTACAACTCGGAACTGTCGGAACTGAATGCAAGACTCAAGGACAGTAACAAGGTGCGTGACACATACCTGTTGCAGTACCTCCGTCTGTCATCGGAGTTTGTGCGAGACATCGAAAAACTGAAGATGGGCGTATCGTCGGCATTCCACAAGAAAGGTATGGATGGCGTCAACAAGTTCCTGGCCGAGATTGACGATAAGAAGGAAACGAAACGTTTCCTCAGCAACTTCGATTCCACTTTCTTAGGTCTGTATCCTGATTTCGTAGAAGAGGTGAACAGGGATCTGAAGCCTGAGTGTCAGTTGTCGCTGAGCCGTGACGGCTCGATGGGGACAGACCTGCGCGTGATGGCCCTGATAAGGCTCGGCATCGTGTCGAGCGACCAGATAGCAGAGTTCCTGCACAAGTCCCTATCCACCATCTATAACTGCCGCGTCCGCCTCAGGAACGCCCGTATCGACAGCGACCGGCGATAACAGGCCGCGCTCTATTCCGGGCAGAACGGGCAAATGTCCATGATTTCTTTTTCGAAAGTGTCGCGGTTAATCGCGCGGTTTCGCATTTCTGTCCGTCTGTTGAATATGGTCTGCTGGGAATAGAACAGGAGAGTCGCTATTTTTGTGCTGTCGGTAATCCCCATTCTTATCAAGGCGAGTATGCGCAGATTGGCATTCAGCAATTCGCTGCTTTTAGGGCATATTGCCTTGTCCGGTTGCAGCAATGAATTCACATTCTTTATGAAATCCGGATACAACCGCAGGAATGCTGTGTCAAAGTTGTAGAACACTTCTCTCAGCTCCGCTTCGGAGGGGCGTGAATTAGCCTGAAGCAGTTTCAGCAGTTCCTGTGATTGACCTGCCTTCAGTTTCGTTGATACAGTCAGCTGCAATCTGTTGTATTTATCGATATATCCGGCACAGAGGTTCAGGAACAGGTTCACATATTGTTCACGTGAACGGTTGGTCTCCTGCAACTGCTTGTTGAATACTTTAAGTTGTTCATTGAATGACGACAGAATCTCGTTCCTGATTCCGATTTTCCTTTTCTGAACGATGATTATTGCAATTGCAATGATCAGGATTATTACTATTATTACAATTGTCGTCAGGTATATGTGGAGCTGTTTGTTTTTCGCCAATACGGTTTCCTGATATGCCGTTGCTATGGCAGGGAGTTTTTTGCCGATTTCAAGTATTCTCAGCCTGTTGTTGTATTCGAGCGCGTCGTTCAGTGAATAGTTCAGGTAGGCGTTGGCGCGTTCCAGATCCCCGTCATCATTTTTTATCAGCAGAGCCACCTCCTGCAAAGCCAGATTTTCCTTCAAAGGAATCATCTGGTCTGCGACCGCCGCATTAATGAGCCATTTGCGGTAGCTGGCTTTATCCTGCAGATTGATGTAGACCTGTGCCAAAGCGTATGCTGCCTGTGAGTATAGGCGTGAATTTTCCGGTTCGTTCCTTACGACTTTCAGATAATATTTTTTAGCCTTTTCAAAATCGTGATCGAACATCAGGGCCTTTTCTGCTATCCTGTAATCATATAATGATGTATTGCGTGGGGTTACGCTGATGAGAGAATCAAGATATGTTTTGCTGTTTCGGTAATAAACAGGAGCAAATGTCTTGTCTTGTGAATATTCAGCCCAGACTCCGTAGGTCCATTGGCAAGCCTGATAATATTTTTCTCTGAGGGGGTCGGACATGCGTGAGGATTGAACTTTCTTAAGCTCGTCGATTGCCTGGCTGAAATGCCCCGAGGTCGCATACGACATTGCCTTGTGGATTCTTACCGTTGCATTAAGGTCATAGTTTTCGGAATTCGAGACAAGCCTTTCTGCAAGCTCCACATATTTCATTGCCGAGTCGAAATTGAGGGTGAGATATTCCTCATAAAGCTTGTCATAACCCCTAAGTTTTTCCATTGCCGGGGCATTGGCAGGAATTCTGGATTTTATGCTGTCAATTCTGTGTTTTTTGTTTTTGAGGAACGTATCTCTGATTTCAAGCACGGAATCAAGCCTTGCAAGGTCATTTTTTTGCCCCGCATAAAGAGGGTATGCAACAACCAGAATAAGGAATATATATACTGAGAACGTTTTCATCTTTTTTGACATCAGTCGTATCGATGTGCAAAGATAATATAAATATTTTAAATACCCAAAACAGCTTCAATCGTCCGTTAACACTACCTGATTTTAATTTAACATATTTTGTAAAACATTGATAAATAACGAATTACCCCCCCCGAATCGCTACCTGAACAACTTAAGACTACCTACCGACTACTTGCTATTGATTAAAATGTGTTAACGTTATAATTTTACCACAAAATTCAAAAACAACAATTAACCTAAATCTTTATGAAACCTCTTAATTTAACATTTGGACGGATGATGCTTCTCACGGCATTATTGCTGTTGACATCGCAGGTGTTCGCCCAGGTGCAGAAAATCTCCGGAGCTCTGACTGATTCATCGGGTGAGCCATTGATCGGTGCGAGTGTTTATGTTATCGGAACCAATAAAGGCACCTCGACAGATGTAGATGGGAAATACACGATTGAGGCGAAAGGCAACGACAAGATTCGTTTTTCCTATGTAGGATATAAGACAAAGACTGTCAAGATTGACAACCGCACGGTTATCAACGTCACACTTGATGTAGATGATACGGTGCTTGATGAGGTGGTAGTTATCGGTTATGGTACTATGGATAAGAAGGAATTGACTTCGGCCGTATCACATGTCAGCGCGAAAGACTTCCAATCCATAGCATCAACAGACGTATCAATGCTGATCCAGGGCAAAGTGCCGGGGCTTTCTGTAGTAAACACAGCGGCAGCAGACCCAAACTCCACGGCAAGCCTTCAGATACGCGGTGTCTCGTCGCGTGAGGCGGGTCTCGGTCCGCTCATCGTGCTTGACGGAGTGCCGGGTGCGAGTCTTACCAATATCAATCCCAACGACATTGCCTCGTTCGATGTCCTGAAGGACGGAGCAGCCTCTGCCATCTATGGTACGCGAGGTTCAAACGGTGTGATTATCATCACCACCAAGAAAGGAGCCCAGGATGGGAAAGTGCATACCTCCTATTCAGGCACGTTCTCATGGGATAAGGCAAACCGAGATCTGGACATGATGAGCGCCGAGGAATACCGGACCTGGCGTATTCCCTCGGGAGATGCAGCCACAGACCTTGGCGCGAGTGAAGACCTTTTCGATCTGGTTTCCCAGACCGGTTTCAAACAGACCCATACATTGACAATAAGCGGAGGCGGAGCGAACACCAACTACCGGGTGTCGGCAGACTATCGCAACGGGGATGGTGTCGAGCGACGCGGCAATCGTGAGGAATATGGTGCGCGCGCGACTGTGAACCATACCACTAAAGGCGGTTTGTTTAACGCCACGCTGAATATGGCTCCACGTATTGTGTATCGTACACTTGCGGATAATGACGTGTTCCGCCGCGCGATAGAGGCTAACCCCACTACTCCGGTGTGGAATCCAAACGAACCGGGTCGTTATTATGACTTCTCCGACACTAACGGGTTTGAGAATCCTTTGGAGACCATGGCTCTGCAAAAGAGCAAAAGCCAGGAGAAAGTCCTCGACTGGGATGCGACGGTCAAGCTGAATCTGCTGCCCCTTTTCCTGCCGAATGCGAAATACAGCCAGAACCTCTCGACTCAGATCACATTTGCGGACCATCAGTATAACAACGACTACAGTATGTTCGAGCCATCAACGATGAATAAGCATATCAAGACCAAGAAGAAAGGCTGGGCACATCGTTCGGCCAACAATTCCCGCAGTCTCAGTCTGGAATGGCTTGCCAATTACAACGTTGGCATAAAGGATCACAATATACGCGCCATGGTGGGTTATTCATACCAGTATTGGCAGAATTCCGGATTCTCCGCGACCAATTATGATTTCTCCAACGATGGTCTCGGAGCAGACAATCTCGGTTCCGGTGACGGCGCCAAGGAAGAGGGAGAGGTCGGAATGGATAGTTACAAAGACGACAGCAAACTGATTGCATTCTTCGGGCGTGTGAACTACGACTATGCCGGACGTTATCTTTTCACGGCTTCGCTTCGTCACGAAGGGTCTTCAAAATTCGGAAAGAATCACAAGTGGGGTAATTTCCCTGCCGTATCAGTCGGCTGGCGCATTTCAGAGGAAGAATTCATGAAAAGCGCCTCCTCATGGTTGAATGAACTGAAGATACGTGCTGACTTCGGTGTCACAGGCAACCAGGAATTCGGCAGCTATCTTTCACTTGATACAATGGGGCCGTTCGGCTACAGCTATTACAATGGTCAGTGGGTGCGGGTATGGGGCCCCGGAAAGAACGTCAATCCTGACCTCCACTGGGAGAAGGGAAAGAACTGGAACATCGGTTTAGACTTCTCGCTCTTCAACAACAGACTCTACGGTTCGTTCAATTATTTCAACCGACGTCAACAGGATCTGCTCGGTAATTACCGCGTGCCCATGCCTCCCTATCTTTTCACGCATACTTATGTGAATGTGGGAACAATGAAGAACACAGGTTTTGAGTTCGACATCACGTTCAACGCCGTGCAGACTCGTGATTTCACATACACAATGAATTTCATCGGGACAACGCAATCCAACAAATTTGTGGATTTCAGCAACTCCGAATTCGTTGGCAACGACTATTACGATGTGGCGTATACAGAGATTCCGTATCCGAACATTCCGCTTCAGCGTATAGAGAAAGGCCGCTCGATCGGTAGCTTCTTCATGTTCAAGTATGCAGGTATCAATACAGAGGGTGAATGGCTGATATACGACAAGGACGGAGATATCATCCTTGGTGCCCAGGGATCAGAGGCTGACCGTCAGTATGTCGGCAACGGCTTGCCTAAGTTCACACTCTCCACGAGCCACAACTTCCGTTATAAGAATTTTGATCTCTCACTATTCTTCCGTGGCGCGTTCGGTTTTGATATCTTCAATATCCACGATTTCTATTACGGCACGCGCAATTTCACCGGAAACACGTTGAGCAAGGCATATCAGAAAAACGAGAAGATTTCATCGTTGCAGAATCCTATAGTCTCGGACTATTTCCTGGAGAGAGGCGATTACTTCAAGCTTGACCAGATTACGCTGGGATACACCCTTCCCACGCCTAAGGCAAGATTCATGGATCAGCTGCGCATTTACGGAACAGTGCGCAACGTATTCACCATTACGAAATACAGTGGCATGGATCCATCCAATTTCCAGGTCAATGGACTTACGCCCGGCGCTCACAGCAGTCGCGGATATTATCCGACAACGCGTCAGTTCATATTAGGCGTTCAGCTTGATTTCTAATTCCAAGTAAAACCAAGATTTAATATACAATGAAACCATATAAATATTTAATCGGTCTGGCAATTGCGACAATGTCGCTGTCGGGATGTACAGATCTTGACGAGACCGTCTATAATCAGGTAAGTTCCAACAACTATTTCAACACCCGAGAAGACGTAATAGCAATGGCGTTCCGTTCTTTCGAGCATGGCTACTGGACAATAGTGCCGCGTTTCAGAATTCAGGAACTCCCGGGCGATCAGCTCATAATCCCCCGACGGGACGGCAGCTGGGACGATGGTGGCGTATGGAGACAATTCCATTATCACACGTGGACTCCGGATATCTCGCGTCATGTGCATGATGAATGGGATTCGTGTTTCGCCGGCATCGGACAATGCAACTTCGCGATAGACCGTTTCAATCAGCTCGATCCTGCGCAATTCGGATTCTCAGAGGAGGAGTTCAATTCTCTGAAAACTCAGAATAGGGTTCTGCGTTGCTGGTATTACATACGTCTGCTTGATGCGTTCCGCAATGTCCCGTTCTCAGTGAGCTACGATGATCCGTCGCAGAACGTCATGTCTCAGGTTGCCCCGGAATTCATATTCAACTTTGTCGAGACCGAGCTAAAGGAATCTATTCCCTTGCTCTATAAGAAAGAGAGCCTCGGCACCGGTTCGCAGTATGCCAATCTATGGACTCAGGGAGGTGCGGCAGCGTTGCTCGTAAGATTGTATCTCAATGCGAAAGAATGGATAGGCGTTGACCGTCTGGAAGATTGCGAGAAGGTGGCGCAGGATATTGTCGACGGTGTATATGGTGCCTACAAGGTTGACGAGCGCTGGGATGCGCCGTTCGATTCCGATAATGACAAATGTGATGAGCTGATTTTCTTTTTCTCGGGTTCCTGCAATTACACCAGCTGGCATTATCATCAGCTGTACAACTGGGGCGTGCCGTCAAATTCCGAACTCTTCTTCAACGACTACAAAGTGAAACATGGGGGACATAACGGAGAGTTTGTATGTTCTCCGAGTTATGATCCGACCGGTAAGCTTTATGATTTCGAGCTCGGCATGACCGTGCAGAAATTCCGGAAGTATCCGGGTGATGTGCGTCTGACGAAATACAAGAACCTTGGAGGTGGCAAACGCGAGGGTATGTTTCTTTTCGGCAATCTGGAGTATACGCAGAATGGAATAAAACGTAAGTTGACTGCTCCTGAGACTCCTTATGTCCTTTGTATCCGCGATGCCGTGGGACAGTTCCACAGCATGAAGGAAGACAAATGGCTCACGTCAGCCACGAGCGACATGACCACCGGTGACTACAATTCCGGATGGTACACGGTGAAGTATCCCATGTATAGCGACACCGATCCGGGTGCCGGAGAAGGTGATTTTGCGGAGATACGTCTGCCTGAGATCATATATACTCTTGCAGAATGCAAGCTGCGCAAAGGCGATGACAAAGGTGCCGGCAAGCTTCTCAATACCGTGCGCAAGCGTTATTATCCCAAGGCAGTGCAAAGAGAGGTGCTTTATGCACCTGATGGCAAAGTGACTCTTGACATGGATGAGATGCTTGACGAATGGGGACGCGAGTTCCTTGCGGAAGGTCGTCGCCGCATAGATCTGATCCGTTTCGGAAAATTCTGCACAGGCAAATGGTGGGACAAGAATCCGGATGTCGACGATCATGCCAAGATATATCCTGTGCCGCGCGTTCAGATCACGACCAATCCGGCGCTCAAACAGAACCCCGGCTATAATTAAAACTGAGTAACCAATAACGCAATCAAAGACATGAAGATATTTAAATTAACATCGTTGGCAGCAATTGTGGCAATCGCGTTCATGGGGTTGTTCACGGCAAGCTGCGATGAAGAGAGAGATCTCATAGTGATAGAGGGCAACATACCGATCAAGACTTCCACTGTGTATATTGTGGGAGATGCCACGCCGGTAGGATGGAACATAGACAGTCCGTATCTTCTGACCGCCAGCGATCAGGATCCTCTCGTATTCATCTATGAGGGAAACCTGACAAGAGGAGAGATGAAGGCGTATCTTACTCCGGGAAACTGGGAAGCTCCATGTATACGCCCCCTGACAGCAGGTTCGCCCATAAGTAAAGTCAATATCGACAAAGATCCCTTCCAGCTATATCCCGGAGGTGAAGATCTTAAATGGGCAGTAAAGGATTCCGGTAATTACCGGCTGGTGTTCGATCTGCGCAACTGGACGTTCAGCACCGTTTATCTCGGATTATGATATTCAGGAACTGAAAACAGGTAGGTTGAGGCATCAAATGCGGTATCCTTGCCCCGGCTTTAATGTGCCGGGGCCGGGAGATCCATACCCATAAGGCTCCACTGTATTGGTCTGTCTACGAATTAAAATGTCTAACCGATTTAAAATTATAATATGAAAGGATTTGGTACTTGGAAAAAGATAATAGCAGCCTTGTTTTGCACGGCTATGGCGATTGCCGTTTCGTGCAAGGATAAAAACGCCGATGACCCGGCACCGGACCCGACACCGGATCCGACACCTGAACTTCCCGCATTGCCGGTTCCCGGAGATATTCACAAATACAAGGCTCCGCTTTACTGGACGGTCTATGAGTATGCCCGTGAGATGGAGATTGCCGGTGTGCCTTATCATGAGATGGATCTTACTTCGGATCAATGGGATGCCGTGATCGACATGATGGCAACAAAATTCAAGCCCTATGGCTATGACATGATCTGCACCGACGGCTTCCTGCCGCAGCTCTCCCGCGACGGTAGCGGATACATGTCGCACTATGGCTCGATGCCTCTGAAGGAACTTGTTCGCCGCGCCAAAGAGAAAGGTCTGAAAGTAGGCGTTTACGACAATCCGCTATGGATAAAGGGGGATCTCAACAGCAAAGTGCCCGGCACGGATTATACGCTGCGCTCATTGACGCGCAATCCGCAGGATAAAGTTCTCTATCCCGATGTTACCGACAGAACAGACTTTACATGGGTTGTAACCGATCATCCCGGAGCGCGTGAATATATCGACGGCTTCTTCAAGCATTACCATGACTTAGGTGTGGATTTTGTAAGGATGGACTTCATGTGCTGGTATGAGGATGGTGATCCCGGCCGCGATGAGCCTGTGACTTGCGGTTACGGCAGAGAACGTTATGAACGGGGACTTGCCTATATCTGCGAATCAGCTGCGAAATACGGCATATTCACATCTATCGTGATGCCCGAGCTTTATAACGATGCGGAACTGGAAAGCAAATACTGCAATATGACCCGCATCGTGCAGGACGCCAATATAGGAGGATGGCATCATTTCTCATCTTTCAACCGAGGTAAGATATATGACCGTTGGCCCTATGCCGATAATCAGTTAGATGGCTTCACCCACTGGAGTCACATAGGGGGACGGGGAAAGGTTATCCTGGATGGAGATTTTCTGCGCCTCAACAAATGCACCACAGACGATGAACGTCGGTCGCAAGTGTCACTGCAATTGATAGCCGGAGGTCCTGTGGCGATTGCCGATACTCCTGAATCAATAGGTAATTTCGACAAGTTCTATACCAATGAGGAACTTCTTGCCCTGAATGCCGACGGATTTGTCGGGAAACCGCTGTCTGACAAGATAGACAGCGAAGGGAGCTGTATATGGTACGGAACAATGAGCAACGGTGATGTAGTGATGGCGATGTTCAATCGCGAGGACTCACCCAAAAAGATGTCGGTCAGCCTGGCCGATATGGCTCTGAGCGGCGAATGCAAGGTGCGCGATCTCTGGCGTCACGCTGACGAAGGCACGGTTTCAGGCAGCTTCGAGGCAACGGTGTCCCGTCACGGCTGCAAAGTGGTGAAATTTACAAAATAAACATAATCAACCGGGAGCGCGCAACCGGTATCACGGGGCGCGCCCCCTAATACTCAATCAACTTAACCTTAAATGTTATGAAGAAACATTTACAAAAGGCAATGGCGGCGGTAGTCGCCATGCTGTTCGGAGCCTCAGCCGCGTCTGCTGCGGTTCCGGGGAACCTCTACATGTGCGGTCCGGCAACCTCGGTCGGCTGGAATGAAAACGGAGTTCAACTGACCAATGAAGGCAATGGTGTATTCACGTACACCGGCCATCTGAACGCTGACCATCTGATATTTATGGACAGCCAATCCTGGGGAGGAACCCGATATGCGCCCAAATCCGGAAATTCCACTCTGGGTGACCAGAATGTCGAAGTAGTAGCCTGTCAAAGTGGAGCTGCACAATTCGATTACCACTGGGTTACTAATGATGGTTGTAAATATAAAGTGACCGTAACCTTCGCAAATGATGGCGATAAAGTTAAGATTGCAGCCGAGAAGGTGCAGGAAATAGCCGGGGTTCCCGCAAATCTCTATATGGTCGGGCCGGCAACTACAGCAGGCTGGAACGTCGATAATGCCATACAAATGACCGGTGACGGGAACGGAACGTTTACGTACGAGGGAGATTTGTACAGGTCTGACATTATATTCCTCTCCGGCAGAAACTGGGAGAGCGAACGTTATGTGCCTGAGAACGGGGGCACCTCTCTCAGCGAAGAGAATAAAAGTATATTCATCAGCACAGACGGTGGAGACACCAGGCATTGGATGGTCGATTGTGCCGGTACATGGAATGTGACCGTAAAATTCACAAACTATGGATTGGATGTTACGATAACAGCTCGGAGAATCAGCGGTCCCTCGCATGTCATTCCTCTTGGAGCCGCCTCGAACCAATGGAATTCCGCGGAACCCAATAATTCCATCATGCAAGCCACAACTCCCGGTGTATATGAGTGGGTAGGTACAATGCCGACCGGTGACGACAGACATTTTAAATTCATATCGCATACGGGCGAGTGGAACAGCAATATAGACTTTTATTTGCCGAAGGAAACAGACGCTACATCTACTACGGATGCAAATTGCAGCATCAAGAATGTGGAACTTGACAAAGAATATCCTGTTACGACAGGTTGGGCAGGCAATGGAAATCTTGAATCATACTGGTGTTTGCCGACCACAGCACAAGCAGATGAGAATGATAATTACAAGGTCACTTTGAATCTGAATAAAAACACAATAAAATTTGAGAAAAGGAATACCGTCGGTATCGGAATTATGAAAGCCAATTCGCTTAATGCACGTTTCGTCGGTGATGCACTTGTTGTAGAGAGTGCCGGCGCCGGTGTTTCGGTTTATGACATATCCGGTCGCAAGGTCGCTCAGTCAAACGGCAGCTCACTTACAGCAAATGGACTTCCCGACGGTGTCTATGTCGTAAAGGGAGCCGGAACGTCCATCAAGATAGCTAAATAACCTGAAAAACTATGAAACAGAATATAATTAAAGTGATGGCGTTGGGATGCGCCATGATGCTGGGAGCAGCCTCTCTTTCAGCTGCGGTTCCCGAACATCTGTATATGGTCGGCGAGGCTTCGCCGAGTCTGTGGTATGTCGACATAGCGCAGGAAATGACAAACGAAGGCGATGGCGTTTTCAGTTATCGCGGCACACTCTATAAGCAGAACCTCCAGTTTATCGATGCAAGAAACTGGGAAACCGGTGTCAGATATGTGCCGGAGGTGAGCGGATGGCATATAACTGAGGCGGCGACAGCTACGATTGTCAGCGGCATAGGTAACGAGAATCGTTTCTGGGTTCCGGAGAATGGCACTTATGAGATCAAGGTCTATTTCGGTGATGATGGTGATTCGGTATACATTACCGGACAGTGGGTGGATGAAATGGCTCCCATGGTAATCCCGATGGGTGCGTCTACCAATCAATGGGATACGGCTACTGCTCACCCGTCATATAATATCTATCCCCAGGAGGGAACGACGGATATATTTGTATGGGAAGGGAAGCTGGATCCGAATCCGGCATGCAAACATTTCAAGTTCATCGCATTCCCGAGTAATTACTGGGAGACCTGGTTCTATGTGCCCGAGGAATGTGACCATAACGAAGACGCCGGAAATGATCCTAATGTCAAACTTGTAAAAGCGGGGGAAACCTATCCTGTCAGAAGAGTGTGGGGAAGCAGCGAAGGTATTGCCAATGACCATTTCTGGGGATTCCCCGCAGAGGCATGCACTCCTGATAAGAAATATCGTGTGACATTAAACCTTGATGACGATATTATAAAATTCGAAGAAGTGGCAGATGATTCCGGAGTATCGGAATTTGACGGAACTGAACTGAAAGCAAGGTTTGTAGGTAACGACCTTATTGTGGAAGGGGCATCCGCCGATATCGAAGTTTATGACATGTCAGGCCGTAAGGTTGCCCATGGCAATAACGGTTCGCTTACAGTTGCCGGACTTTCAAATGGCGTCTATGTAGTGAAGGCGGTAGGATCCGCAATAAAGATTGTAAAATAATCGTATAGATTATAAAGGCTTTAGAGTCTTTAAACTGAAATCATTTAAAGACTCTGAAGCCTTTTGATTTTCGATTGTTTTTGTTTCAAACAAATAAACCTGAAAACCGCACATCGCACAAATAAATGGCTTTTAAACTTCAGCTTTACGCTTGCGAAAGTTGAATCGATTACTTTTTTTCGACAGGCATGAGGAAATTTTTAATGACCGTTCTGGCAGCTTTTGTACCTTTTAATATCTATTCAGGGAATTATAAACTGTCAGAGATTCACATTCGGGATCCGTATATACTGACCGACAGCGTGGCGGGGATGTACTACATGTACCGCACATCCGACACCATTGACGGGGCGGGGAAGGTGCGGGGCGGCGTTGAGGTGTTCACGAGCCGCACCCTCGATAACTGGGAGGGCCCGAAGACAGTGATGCGGATACCGGACGGCAACGCGCTGACCGGGACGGTATGGGCACCGGAGGTGCACGCCTACGACGGGCGCTACTATCTTTTCGCCACGATAAACAGCGACATAAAATGGAAAAAAAGTCAACCCGGATGGGGCGACTTCTCGCACCGGGGCACTCAGATCTTCAGGTCCGACTCGCCGGAGGGTCCATTCGTGCCTTTCGACAAGTTCCCCCACACCCCGGGCATGATGGCTCTTGACGGCACCCTCTGGGTGGAGGACGGGAAGCCATATATGATCTACTGCCATGAATGGGTTGAATTAGGCGACGGCACGATGGAGTTGGTCGAGCTTGCCCCCGACCTTTCAGAAACGGTTGGGAATCCGGTAGTTCTATTCAACGGCTCCGCACCCGACTGGTCCACCGGACTACAGTCGTCACCCGAATCGCCCAAGGGCTACGTCACCGACGGATGCTACCTCTACCGCACCGGAACCGGGAAACTCCTTATGATCTGGTCGAGCTTCGGCAGCAACGGCTACGCCATCGGAATCGCCGAGTCTGCGACAGGCTCGGTCAAGGGGCCGTGGATACAGCATGACAAACCGCTCTTTCCCGACAACGGCGGCCACGGCATGATTTTCCGTACGCTTGGAGGCGACCTCTGCCTCATCCTGCACCAGCCCAACGACCCGTCCGGGGCGGAACGCGCACGGATATTTCCCCTTGAAGACACCGGAGACACCCTTGTCCTGAAATCCAAAAAGAAACAACATAACTGATGAGATCATTAAGAACCAGCCTAATCGCGGCGACCGCGCTTCTGACAATTAATTGCGGCGCTGCCAGCTACAGGATCACTTCCCCATCGGGAGCCATCGCCGCAGAGATCATCAACGACGGCGCCATTTCGTGGAAGGTCAGCCATGACGGACGTGAGGTACTGTCGAAATCACCCATATCCGTGACTCTTACCGACGGCACTGTCTGGGGTGCCGGCGCGAAAGTGTCGAAAGTTGAAAAAAACTCGGTCAGCAACACCATAGCCACCCCGTTCTCACAGTGTTCATCAATGGCAGACCGCTACAATGGCATCACGCTGAAGATGAAAGGGGGCTGGAGTCTGGAATTTCGTGCTTACGACGACGGGGTGGCATACCGTTTTGTCAGCAGCCGCAGGAAGCCTTTCGGAATCACGTCGGAACAGGTCGAGTTCAATTTTCCGGATGATTTCACGGTGACGGTACCATACGTGCGCAGCGGATCCGATGAAGACATGCAGTCGCAGTTCTTCAACTCCTTCGAGAACCAGTATACCGTGACACCGCTTTCGGGGCTGAATCCACGCCGTCTGGCGTTCCTTCCCCTTGCCGTGGATGCGGGCGACGGGCTGACCCTGGCAATCACCGAGACCGACCTGCGCGACTATCCGGGGCTTTACTTATACAATCCGGACGGAGCCATGTCACTGAAGGGCAAGCAGCCTCCGTATCCTGCAAAGACGGAGGACGGTGGCTACAACAACATCCAGTCCGTGGTGGTCGAGACCGCACCCTACATAGCGGATGTGAATGCCCCGCGCACCTTCCCGTGGCGCGTCATCGCAATGGGCAAAGACGCTGAAATCGCATCCACAAACCTCAGCTACCTCCTCGCCGAGCCGTCGCGCATCTCCGACACTTCATGGATAAAGCCCGGAAAGGTCGCCTGGGACTGGTGGAACTCCTGGAACCTGACGGGTGTGGACTTCGAGGCAGGAATCAACACCGCTACTTACAAGCATTATATCGACTTCGCCGCCGACAACGGCATAGAATATGTCATCCTCGATGATGGATGGGCAGCAGGGAAAGGGGAGGACCTGTTCATCATAAATCCCGATATAGATCTTGAAGAAATCATTTCATACGCCAAGGGCAAAGATGTCGGCATCATCCTTTGGGCGGGCTACCGCGCATTCGAACGAGACCTCGAGAGAGTGTGCAGGCACTATTCGGAAATGGGAGTGAAGGGCTTCAAGGTAGACTTTGAAGACCGTGACGACCAACTAATGATTGCCTTCAACCACCGCGCCGCTGAGATCGCGGCGCGTCACCACCTTGTGCTCGACCTTCACGGGTCGTACAAGCCCGCCGGCATCAACCGCACGTGGCCCAACGTGCTCAACGTGGAGGGTGTCAACGGCCTCGAGAACGTCAAGTGGTCTGACCTCGACACGTTCGACATCATACAGTACGACGTGACTATGCCATATCTGCGGCAGATCGCCGGACCGGTGGACTATACGCAGGGTTCGATGGTGAACGCCGCGAGACCTCACTTCCGCCCCGTGCACGGCCAGCCTATGAGTCCCGGCACGCGCTCGCACCAGCTTGCGCTATACATGGTGCTGTATTCCCCTCTGAACATGCTCTGTGACTCTCCATCCAACTACCGTCGTGAGCAGGAGTGTACCGACTTCATATCATCCGTCCCCACCGTATGGGACGAGACTGTGGTGCTGGACGGCAAGATAGGCGAGTACATCGTTACCGCACGCCGCAAGGATAATGAATGGTACATAGGCGGCGTCACTAACTGGACGCCCCGTGAACTTGAAATAGACTTCACTCCCCTCAAATTGGGTGGCGACAGGAAGATGGAGATATTCACCGACGGTGTAAATGCCCACCGCAACGGCAACGACTACCGCAAGGAAACCATATTCCTGAAAAACGGAGGGTCACTGAAAGTGAAGCTCGCGCCCGGTGGAGGTTTCGCAGCGCATATTTTCTGAGAAGTAACAAGTAACAACATAGAAAGCTTTATGAGACGAATAATGAACATCGCACTTGCGATGGCGGCATCCCTCGCCCTTTCCGCGGCCGGGCATAATCCTGTTGCGAATCCGGAGGCGGTGGTGACACAGGGTGTGGTGCGCTTCACGGTGCTCACGCCCGAGATGATCCGCATAGAGTACAGCCCCTCGAAAGAATTCGAGGACAGGGCAACGTTTACGGTAGTTAACCGTAACCTGCCTGTGCCTCATTTCACAAAATCGGAGGATAACGATTTCCTCTACATAACAACCGATAAACTCAAACTGAAATACCGCAAGGGCACGAACCCTTATTTCGAACCCAACCCTCCGGGCAACCTCACCATAACGATGGACCTCAACGGCACACCGGTTACATGGTTTCCCGGTCAGGGTGACGGCCGCAACCTCAAGGGAACATGCCGCACCCTCGATCGCTGCTTCGGCGACGGCTACCGCTCACAGCTGGAGAACGGTCTGGTGTCGCGTTCCGGATGGGCTGTTGTCGATGACTCCCCGCAGTGCGTCCGGGCCGACGGGAGTCGTTCGCTCGCTCTTGTTCCCGACGAAACGGGCGTAGACCGGGTGGCTCCTCGCGATGACAAGGCTGCTCTCGACCTCTATTTCATGGGTTACGGACATGACTACAAGCGGGCGCTGAAAGATTACACGCTCATCGCCGGCAAGATGCCTCTGCCCCCGGACTATGTTTTCGGCTACTGGTACAGCAAATACGAAAACTACTCCGCGGACGATTACCGCAGCATCATAAAGAACCTCAGGGACAATGACATTAATACCGACGTCATCATCCTCGACATGGACTGGCACTGGAACGGCGACCCTAACCCCAAGATGTCTGACGGACGTGGGGGCTGGACGGGATGGAGCTGGAATACCAACCTTATTCCCGATCCTACGAAACTTCTGAAAGATATACACGGCAGCGGACTTCACCTCGCGCTCAACCTCCATCCCGCCTTGGGCGTCGACTCATCGGAAGACATTTTCCGAGGCATGGCTACTGACATGGGATTAAACCCCGACACCACCAAAGTGATTCCATGGAAACTTGAGGACATGAATTTCTACAAGGCATTTGCCAACAACTTTCTGCGTCCGTTCGAGAAACAGGGCGTTGATTTCTGGTGGCTCGACTGGCAGCAGCACCTCACCAGCCCCTACACCGACGGACTCGGAGAGACTTTCTGGTGCAACCATGTATTCTTCAACGACATGATGGTGAACCGTCCCGACCGCCGTCCGGTAATCTTCCACCGCTGGGGCGGACTCGGCAGCCACCGTTATCAGATAGGTTTTTCCGGCGATACCTTCATCAACTATGCCTCACTCGCCTTCCAGCCTTACTTCACCGCCACAGCCTCGAATGTGTGCTACGGCTATTGGGGACATGATATAGGTGGCCACATGTTCGACGGCAACCATCCGGTCAACGATCCCGAGCTTCTGCTGCGCTGGTTCCAGTTCGGGGTGTTCACCCCGGTGTTCCGAAGCCATGCAGCCTGCGGAACATACATCAACCGCCAGATATGGACCTACGACAATTTCCCGCAGCTCAATGCAACGGTGAAACTGCGCTATGCCCTGTTTCCTTATATCTACACCATGGCGCGCAAAAGCTATGACACCGGTGTGGGTATATGCCGTCCGATGTATTATGAATACCCCGAGCAGGATGAGGCATACACTTTCGAGGGTCAGTATTTCTTTGGAGACGATATTCTCGTCGCCCCGGTAGTGGAGCCGTCCTCGGCAGGAGTGAGCAGGAAGCGTATCTGGTTTCCCGAAGGCAACTGGTGGTCGGTCGCCCACAACAGGATGATCAGGGGAAACTCAATACAGACACTTGACTTCACACTTGACCAGATACCTTATTTCTACCGCGAAGGCGCCATAATCGTGAACAATCCCGCGGAAGTGAGGAGCACTACCGAACGTTCGGAAAGACTTGTCGTCAACATTGTCGCAGGGAAGGACGGAGAGACTGTCCTCTACGAGGATTCCGGCGACTCCAACGACTACGACACCAATTTCGCAAATACCCGCATCTCACAGAAGACTGTCGGCAAAAAGGCAACATACACAATCGGGGCACGCGAAGGCACTGCTGACCGTCTGCCCTCCAGACGCAGCTGGCAGCTGCGCATCTACAACACGGATGCGCCTGCAGACGGCGTAGCCAGGGTTGACGGCAAGAATGTGAAGGCCGTATATGACCCTGCGACACGCTGCACCGTTGTTGACGTTCCGTCGGCAAAATGCGACAAAGAGCGTGACCTCACAATAGAATATTGAAATATCTTTCCGATACGTGATGAATAAGTATTTTTTAGCGGTGGTTTTGTTTGCCGGGGCGATTAATGCCGGCTCGGCTTACAAACCAGCCGGGAACAATATAATGACGACATGGGGCGAGAACATCGACCCTGCAAATGTCTGGCAGGAATACCCGCGTCCGATCATGGAGCGCGGGGACTGGCAGAATCTCAACGGGCTGTGGAACTATGCGATAGTCACTAAAGATTCACCCCGGCCAAAGGAATGGCAGGGTGAGATACTTGTGCCATTCTGTGCGGAATCCGCATTGTCGGGCGTGGGGAAAGAGGTAGGTGAGGAGAATGCCCTGTGGTACAAACGCTGTTTCTCCGTTCCCTCCTCCTGGAAAGGACGCGATGTGATGCTGAATTTCGGGGCGGTCGACTGGCAGGCTGACGTGTGGGTGAACGGTGCAAAGGTCGGATCGCACACAGGCGGCTATACACCGTTCGGTCTGAACATCACCCAGGCTTTGAAATCCAAGGGAGACAACGAAGTCGTCGTAAGGGTATGGGACCCCACCGATAAAGGTCCCCAGCCAAGGGGGAAACAGATATCAAAACCCGAACTGATATGGTACACACCGGTGACAGGCATCTGGCAGACTGTATGGCTTGAACCGGTGGCGCGCGGACACATCGCGGACCTTCGCATTCTCCCCGACATCGACGGCAACACCATCAGTGTGGATGCCATTCCCTCTGAAGGCATCGGCAACGGCATGGTTGAGGTAATTGTAAGGGACAACGGTAAGCAAATAGCCTCCGGACGCGCCGTGACGGGAGAGACTGTAATTGTAGACATGCCTGCCGATGCAGAGTTATGGTCGCCGAAGAATCCGAAGCTTTATGACCTTGAAGTCAGGCTTTTGTCTGACGGCGCCATGCTTGACAAGGTTGACAGTTATGCGGCAATGCGGAAGTTCTCGGCGCAGAAGAGCGACAAGGGAGTGGTGCGTCTGCAGCTCAACAACAAAGACATCTTCCATTACGGACTGTTAGATCAGGGATGGTGGCCCGACGGACTTTACACCGCGCCGTCCTACGAGGCAATGATATTTGATGTGGACAAAACCAAGGACTGGGGCTACAACATGATCCGCAAGCATATAAAAGTTGAGCCGGCACTATGGTACACGTACTGCGACCGCAACGGCATCATCGTCTGGCAGGATATGCCGAGCGGCGACAAAGATCCTGAGTGGCAAGGACGTAATTATTTCGATGGCGAGGAGCTTGTGCGCACCCCGGAAAGTGAAGATAACTACCGCAAGGAATGGCGCGAGATCATGGACTGTCTCTACAGTTATCCCTGCATTGCCATGTGGGTGCCCTTCAACGAGGCGTGGGGACAGTTCAAGACCAAAGAAATAGCAGCCTGGACGAAGAATCACGACCCCTCGCGTCTTGTGAACCCGGCAAGCGGAGGCAATTTCTATCCCTGCGGCGATGTACTGGACGTGCACTGCTATCCCTCACCTCCTGTGACCCACGTCTACGACGCGAAGCGTGCGAACGTGCTCGGAGAATACGGCGGCATCGGCATGGCCGCCGAAGGACATCTGTGGGCTCCGGACCGCAACTGGGGTTACATACAGTACAAGACTCCGCAGGAGGTGACCGATGCATACGTAGGTTATGCAGACTACCTTGACCGGCTCGCCGACGAATGGTTTGTCGGCGCTGTGTATACGCAGACAACGGATGTGGAGATGGAGGTCAACGGACTCATGACCTACGACCGTAAGGTTATAAAGATAGATGAAGACAGAATCCGCGACATAAACAAACGGATAATAAAGAATCATAGCAAATGAAAATCCTTTCAGGAAGAGTTACGGTAGCTGTAATAACAATATCGTCGTTGACTGTGCAGGCGAAAGTAGAATTACCTTCTGTCTTTTCCGACAATATGGTAATACAGCAGAATGCCGAGTTGACGGTGGCAGGAAAGGCAAAGCCATTGTCGACGGTAACATTCCGTTCCGATTGGGAGGGCGGCGAATGCAAAGCCAAAGCCGACAAGGAGGGGCGTTTTGTCATGAAAGTTCCGACTCCTCCCGCTGGAGGTCCCTATACCATCATCGTTGATGACGGCACAGGAGATAAGGGAATATTGCAGAATGTCTTGTCGGGAGAGGTGTGGCTTTGCTCCGGACAGTCGAATATGGAATTTCCCGTGAAAGGCGACTGGGCGCAGGTAATGGATGCCGACCATGTAGTGGCTACGATGCAACGTCCCGCACTCCGACTGTTGCAGATCAGGAACACGACTTCCGTAACTCCCCTTGATGACGCTTCCGTTGAATTCGGATGGGTTGAATCATCTCCGGCTGCGGCTTCATTCTCGGCTATCGGTTATCTATGCGGCAGGATTCTTCAGGATTCATTGAATGTCCCGGTTGGCATAATCGATGCCACATGGGGAGGAACTCCAGTTGAGGCATGGACCCCGCATGAATATCTGAAAGGTGTTCCGGGACTTGAATTCTATGAGGAACAGCTGGCTGCCGGCAAGGATAAGCAAGCGTTAATAGATGCCGCCATGGAGAAGGTATATGAAGACTACCGCGCTGTTGAGAAAATGTCTTACCCCTACGACAGGTCTGTCATGCAAAAAGGGAAAGCATGGAAAATAATGCCGGTGCCATCCTTGTGGGAAAACAATGTAATGCCGGGATTCGACGGGATTGTTGTCATGCAGTTTGAGCTTGACCTGCCGGCTACAGCTGCCGGCAAGCCGTTGCAGCTATGCCTTGGTGCCGTAGACGATTGGGATTTGACTTATTTCAACGGACAATTTGTAGGCAGCGGACGGATTTTCGACCTGCAACGGGACTATCACGTTGCAGGGAATCTTGTAAAGGGTGGAAAAAATGTCATTACAGTAGAGGTTATCGACAATGCAGGAGGCGGAGGAATCTGGAAATCGTCGTATGCAGTTGTTGACGGCACCAAGTATAGTCTTGACGGGGAATGGAATTATGCAGTGCTTTCCGATTTCTCACGGACGGATATGACGTATCAGTTGCCGGACAGCCCGTATTATCCGTCGGTGCTGTATAATGCCATGATCAAACCCTTGACATATATGCCTCTGGCAGGTGTATTCTGGTATCAGGGGTGCGCCAACGTGGAACGTGCCGCGCAATATGAGGTATGCTTCAAGAATATGATAGAGGGTTGGAGAGAATATTTTGACAATCCTTCCCTCCCGTTCTATTTCGTGCAGTTGGCGGGATTCGGGAATCCTGTAACAGTGCAGCCCGATTCGGAATGGGCTTTGTTGCGCCATGCACAGTCAAAGGCTCTTCAACTGCCTGATACGGGAATGGCAACAGCCACAGACCTCGGGAATCCGGCAGATATCCATCCTGTCAATAAACAGGAGGTGGCACGCCGACTGTCATTGCTTGCCCTTGACAAAACATACGGCCGGACTCAGGCATGTGAGGCTCCCCGCTGTATCGATACTGTAATAGGCAAAGGATATATGGATCTTACTTTTGACAATGATGTCAAGACGGAAGGCGGAGTTGTCACAGGCTTTATTATAAAAGGGAAAGACGGGAAATGGGCGTATGCCAATACGCAGATTGTTTCCGAGAAGACAATACGATTATCCTCTCCGCTGATAAACGACCCGGTAGCCGCCAGATACAACTGGGCGGACTATCCTGGCGGAAATCTGACCGGAAGAACCTCGGGCTTGCCCGTGACACCTTTCGCAACAGATCTCTGAAAGATTTTTAAGGAACACACTCTAAAACAATTTACTTAAAAACCGATAATATGAATCATTACAGACACATTGTGAATGTCCTCCTATGTTTTTTAGGGGCATTAAGCGCAAGCGCAGCCAATGATATCGCAAATTTTTCGCGATATGAGAACGATAACAAGCGTCTGATGGCAGAACCCAATACAGGGACACGTGTAGTGTTCATGGGGAACTCAATCACCGATAACTGGGCAACAGGAAGACCGGAATTCTTTGAACTTAATGATTTTGTCGGACGCGGCATCAGCGGTCAGACAACGTACGAAATGCTCTTGCGTTTCCGGGATGATGTAATCAACCTCAAACCCGCTGCCGTAGTAATTGGAGGAGGAACCAACGATATTGCACAGAATAATGACATCACTTATGTTGAGAACCGGACTTTCGGCAACATCGTGTCCATGGCTGAGATTGCTCAGGCAAACAACATGAAGGTCCTTCTGGCGTCTGTATTACCTGTGACAAGTTTCGCCTGGAACCCCAGTATTACAAACCACAAGGACAAGATTGAATCTCTGAATGCGCGCATAAAGGAATATGCTGAATCGCATGGCATGCTCTATGTCGACTACTATTCGAAGATGGTCACTCCCGATCGCGGGTTAATCGGAACTCTCACTACCGACGGGGTGCATCCCAACGATGCAGGCTATGAAATAATGGAGGGCATATTGTTGCCTTTGGTGCGTCAATTCGTGAAATTCGAAAGTCCTGTGCCGGACGCCCTTACAATCCAGGGCGAAGCGTTGACCGACAACGAACCGATTGCATTTACCAAAACGTCCGTGAAAACATTTGAGGTCTTTTCAGACCTGAAAGGTGGCAAGACATTCGTGATAAAGGACGACAAAGGAACGGAATACGTTATCAAAGGAGACGCCATTGACCGGGACACAGGCGGTTCAAAGGTAGAAAAGGATGCCGTATATTCCATACTGCTGGATTTTGTTGCCAGGAAAGCGGTGGTCAGCGAAGTCAAATCGGTGAGTGTATGGAATTGCTTTTACAACAAAAGCATGGCAGATCTGACTTATACAGGAAAGGGTAAATGGTCAGGCACATGGAATTGCGACCTTGAGATGCCGTGGGGAAAAGAGAATAGATACCGTATCGTGATGACAATGGGAGAAACCGTGCAACACTGGGGACCGAAACAAGGTGGATATGATGGTCAGGAACCCGATGGCTCAGCTGATTATTATCTGATGAAGCGGGTCATACCCGCCAATACATGGGCGAATACTTGGCGCGTACCGATGGAATACGATAGCAAGACTCTTGAGACAACTGTAACCATGCGGGGCAGCTTCACACACAGTATTTCAGAGGAATCTTCCTCTGTGCGCGAGATTTCGGGGAATAGCGCCGACTCTATCATCGAGATTAACGGCAACGAAGTGAAAAGCATTGCCAATGTGGAATTTTACGACCTCCACGGTAATCTTATTGATAAATCCACGGCAGGAGACATTCGTAAGTTTCAGCCGGGAGTATACATCGCCGTGTCCGGTGCAACCACAGTGAAATTCATAGTATACAAGTAACTGGGTTTAGATACGATAACGTAGGATGTCGCGTTGTAAACGTTCCAGCGCCTGAGCGTGCAAGGCTTTTGTTCGTTTACCGGAAAAGGTGGAATTTAACTACTAAAATCGTAGATATAAATATACATAAAAAGCAATATATCAATATTATGAATATATAATAATACTACTATATTACTCCCTTGCGCTTCAGGAGGGGTTGGATGGTGTAACTTTGCAACAGTTTCAACAACCCCACAACCATTGGATAAGAGATTTGCACTGTCAGTCCTGCAAAAATAAAGTGCAAGAAATAAGTAGTGTTATTGTTATTGTATTAGGAATTATTAAAAAATCAGGGCACGAAAAGGATGAGGCGACTCATGAGGCCCATGGTAAGTTAGGTTCATGGATAGCTACAGCTATCAGGAATGATGTAGGTTAGTATTAAGGTCAGGATAAGACCAAGGATGGAATCGATTACCTGATAAAAGAGGATGCGCCGGTCAGAGGATCCGTGCGCATCCGCTTTTTTATCAGGAGTGGGAATATTGGGGGGGAATGGGAAATCAGATAGAGGAGTATTCAACGCGCATCTCGTCGAACAGTTTTTTCTCAATGAAGGAATCGAGTAGGGTGCGGCCGCCTTCCACCATAAGCGACGAGATTCCATATTCGCTGAAGAGCGTGTGCATATTCTGTTCGAGAGGGAGGTTGGGATCGAGCACAATGGGATCTCTGTCCCAGATTACAAGTGAATCGGGGAGCCTTGACGAGCGGAAGATTACGGGGCGCGGGGATTTGCCGGGCCACAGTCGCGTAGTGAGCGAGGGGTTGTCGACGATAAGGGTATTGGTGCCTACCATTATGGCATCGACCATGGCGCGTTGTCCATGCATAAGCACCATCCCGACGGGACTTGAAATCTGAGTCGGGAGGTGCTCCGGCATATCAGCGCCGGGAGTGTAGTCAGGATTCCTGCGTGCCATATTTCCTTGTGCGTCCTCGGCCCATTTTAGCTGAATCCAGGGGCGGTGAAGCGTATGGGCGGTCATGAACCGATTGTTAAGCGCCACGCACTCTTCGCTAAGGACATTCTCGGTAACCTCGATTCCGGCACTGCGTATCATCTCGATTCCACGTCCCGATACTTTAGAGTTAGGATCTCCGCATCCTACCACGACGCGCCTGACACCTTTGTCCACGATAAGTTTTGCGCATGGAGGAGTCTTGCCATAATGTGAACAGGGCTCGAGAGTGACATAGACAGTGGCGTCATGGAGAAGATGTTCATCTTCGGCCTTGATATTGCGGAAAGCCTGTACTTCTGCGTGCGGTCCTCCATATTTGCGATGCCATCCTTCGCCTATTATACGGCCGTCTGCAGCCACGATAACGGCTCCGACCATGGGATTTGGCGACACATATCCGGCGCCGTTGGACGCCAGTTGCAATGCGCGTCCCATCATGTAGCGGTCGAATTCTTCGGAGAGGATTCCGGCTTCTTCTTTATCTTTCATCATATAGTCGAGAATATCTTTCAAACAGGTATAACTTTCAAACACGTATTTAAAACCGGAATCCGGTTGTGGCCTGAAAGTTGAAACGACCGTTCATGAAGTCAATATCGTCTGACAGGACGGCATTGGCATGGTACCGGCAGCGTGCGCCTATGAAAAATCGCTTTGTGGTATACAGCAATCCTGCGACTCCCTTGAACACACCTGCCAACTGGAGTTTGTCGGACATCGAGGCATCCTCGCGCGAATAGGCGACTCCCAGCCCCGGAATGGCCGTGACGTTAAACACGAAATGTTTGTTAAACACCCAGTTGAAGCTATAACCGCCCAATACGCTATAGGATTGGTAATGAAACCTGTAGTTTTCCAGAGGATATGGATTGGATTCAATTATCTCGTTTGGCAGCTTGGTAAAGTCGAAGAATGCCACGATTCTGCTTATATCCAGGCCGACAAGGGCCGACCCCTGGCTGATGCGCTGGTTGTTGGAATAACTTAATGCCGCGCCGAAGTCGAACCGTCGGTGATTGAATATGTAGTAACCGTGTATGTTGGCGGCCGAGAACGTAAGTCCGTCGTACGGGAGGTCGAGGCTTTTCATTTCCTTAATGTCGGAGAAGCGATGGATATAGGTGGTTCCGGAGTTACGCCACAGATGTGCCTCGATGTTGAATCTGGCGCATCCTACCGAGAAATTCCATTTCTGATGACTGGTATGAGTGCCGCCGAACAGCGTGGACATGTCCACGGAATAACCTATGGACAAAATGCCGTATTTCGCATAAATACCGAGGTTGGGAAACATCTTGCTTCCCATAGTGATGTAGGGAAGTGTCTTGGAGCCGAAGAGGTAGTTGTCGGCCCAGTTGTCGGATGTCAGCATTAATTTGCCCATCTTTCCGTCGCTCTTGACATAAACAGTATCGCGCGCGTTGAAATTGCGTTGAAACCAATTATATACCCCTACGCACCAACCCGCAAATCGCGATGGCCAGCGCACGGCTGGGTCATCCAGCTGTAATTGCCTGTGCTTCAGTTTGTACAGCCAGTCGCGCTGGGCGTAAGTGTCGTCATGCATCTTCAAGGAATCGCCGTCGGCACTCGCTTGTAATGCGGAAGCGTCGACAGTGATGTTGCCGGGGAACCGGGATATGAATCCCGCGGTGTCTATTTCGATTTTGGGTGATTGGCTAAAGGTAGTGTCGGGAGATTCCGTTAACACCGGAAGAGAAAGTTGGGGTGTGGCGAATGCGTCGCGGGCTACCAGGACCGTGACGAGCAGCAACAATATCGCCGAAACCGTGCCGCGCATGGGTTAATCGCGCTGTCGCAGCAGTTTCATTGCCTCGTGGGCAAGCTTGTCGGGCACCACAAGGGTAATGGATCCGATGCCGGCGCCGGGGGCCGGGAATATTTCGGACAGCGCGTCGGCGTTTACTTGGGCCGGGATGCCGTGGCTCTCCAGAAAGCCCTGGTCTATATAGGCTTCGGCCTGGTTGGAATATCGTTGGATTACGGTCATAATGGATGGGTATATGGTGAGTAAAAGCCGCGGGCTTTTACCACAGTGAATGACTGCATGATGGCCACGGAGGGAGGCGGCATTATGGCTACGGAGAGCGGCGGCGTGATGGCCACGGCAGGCGGGTGGAGCCGGCGGGGTCAGCGTGAGATGCCGAGCTTGTCAAGGGTCTGGCGGTACTTCAGGGCGTTGCGGGTATGCTCGTCGAATGTCTTGGCGAAATTGTGGGTGCCGTCAAGTGTCTCGCGGGCGCACATATACAGGTAATCGTGTGGCTTGGAGTCGAGAATGCTCTGTACGGTGCGCTTGTCGATGGTGCGGATGGGTCCGGGGGGCAATCCGTCGTTGCGGTAGGTGTTGTATGGAGAGGTCACGTTCAGGTCGTCGTTGCTGATGCGCTGGATGGTGAAATCGCCGATGGCGAACCGTACGGTGGGGTCGGCCTGCAGCCGCATGCCCTTGTGCAGGCGGTTGATGTACAGGCGTCCGACGGTGCCTTTCTCGGAACTGCTGTTGGTCTCCTCGTCCACGATGGAGGCTATGATCATGACCTGTGCGGGTTCAAGACCAAGATTCCGGGCCTTGGCGCGGTTGCCTTCGTTCCAAAGGTAACGGTAATTCTTGCCGAACTTGTCCAGGACTTCGCGCGGCGTGGCCGACCAGTAGACCTCGTATGTATCGTTGATGAATATGGCCATTGCGTTCTCGGGTGTTAGTCCGTATTCGTCCAGAAAGTCCTTGTCGTATAGGGCCTGGGCCAGCGAATCGACCGAGAATTCGAATTTGTCGGCCACGTTCTGCAGCAGCAGTGGCAGCGAGCGGTAGCCGTTGACGGTGATGCGTACGGGAGTCTGGGCGCCTGAGGTGAGCTTGCGCATGGCCGCGAGGGGATTGGTGCCCTCCTGGATTTCGTACAATCCATGGCGGGTGGAATAGTCAATCTTCCGCAGTCTGGCAGTGCGCATCACGATGCGGGTGTAGTCCTCGCCGAAATGCTTGGTCAGCGAATCGCGGACATTGACTTCGGTGGCTCCTTTGGGAATGCGGATTACGGCGGTCTTTGGGGCGCCTGTCATAAGGAGCGGATACGCCACAATCAGGAAAACGATGAGCAGCAGGCTTACGCCGAGCATGATATAAAGCATCCACCGGCCGGTGGCTCCGGGCCGGGGATGCTCCTTTTTATTTTTCATAGTGCCCGCGCTCTTTGACGTAGACATTAATTACAGGGGTATTATAATGTTGGGTTGGAATATGTCCGGTCAGGGTACCGGCGTGACATTACGGGGATGTCAGTTCTTGACTTTGTTCTTTTCGAGCTGGGGTTCGAGGGCGTCGAGGCAGAGGTCTACCGCTTCTTCGAACGAGTCGGCTGTCTTGGACGCGTAGAGGTCGGCGGCCGGCGGAACGCTCAGGCGTATGGATGCCTCCTTGTTCATAGCCGTCTCCGGCTTCACTACCTTGAGTGTAACCTCGGCGTCGGTGATGGCTTCGAACCGGCGCTCCATCTTATCGATCTTCTTGTTGATGAAATTCACCAACTTCTCCGTGATGTCGAAGTGAATAGCTTTGATTTTTGCTTCCATAATCTTGGGTTTTAAGTTCTCCGTCGGGAATAATGTCCGGGACTTGAAAACGACTGGTGGTCTTGTGCGGTGCCCCGGAGTTCCTTCCGCTTTACAAAGATAACAAAAATTCCCGGTATTTGTCGCATCCGCGCCGAAAAAATAATAATTAAAACACGGCGGGCGTTATATAGCAGGTAGAATGGTACAGCTGTATTACATAGTATTTGCGATGATATTGATTCTGACGCTTCCGATGGCGTCGGACAAGATAGCTTTTGCCCACGAAACTCTGGAGCGTGACAGGTTCGCGCCCTTAGGAGGAGTGAACAAGTATATAAGGGTGGGTATGTATGTGGCTCTGGGCGTGGTGTTCGCCATGCTGCTGATGGTGTGTGTGTCGCGATCGGAACTGCTGCCGGACTATCAGATGTACAAAAACATGTACTACGGACACGGATACGCTGCGAACGGCAGGCACATAGAGCCGTCGTTTGTGTGGATGTGTCAGGCGTCGCCGTCGTTTATGTCGTTGTTGCTGGCATACGCGTTGCTGTCGGTTGGTACGCATTTCTGGGGAATTCTGCGCAACAGCCCCAACCTGTGGCTGTCGATGCTCCTGTATGTGGGCATGTACTTCGTGCTGCACGACATGATCCAGATGCGCGCGTCGGTGTCGGCCGGTATATTGCTGATAGCGGTGCGTTACATACCCCGCCGCAGATGGTATGTGTATTTCCCGCTGGTGGCTCTGGCCATGCTGTTTCACTCGTCGGCCGTCGTGTTCATACCGTTGTTCTTCCTTCCCGCCAAGCGGATGTATCGCCCGTTCTGGATGGTCCTGCTTGGCGTCTGTCTGATAGTGGGTATCAGCGGTATACAGCTGGGTAAGCTGGTGCGTTTCCTCCCGCTGGAAATAGTGAACAACTATCTGATATCGTATGGCGGCGAGCGTTTCGTGACCGATGCGACTGTCGGACCGATGCGTATCGGCATGGTCATAGTGCTGATGATTATGGTGTATTATATGCCGCAGATACAGAAGCGGTATCCGCTGGCCACGGTATGCGTAGGTATATCCATCTGTTCGCAGGCCTGCTTCCTGCTTCTGGGCGGTATGCCTGTCATGCCTATCCGTCTCGGAGAGCTGTTGGGTACGGCCGATATCCTGACATTGGCGGCATTCCCGCTTATCAGCCGAAAGTATTACTATGCGCTGTTGGCTGTGCCGATTGCGTTCGGAATTTATAACGCAATGACCGGATACGTGTTGCTGACGAGTGTGGCATAGAAATTACGAGACATGTCGAAAAGAAACGTCATACAGGATCCTCAGGCGCGTATGAGGGAGCTGGGCGAGGCTCCCGTGGGGCGGTTGTTGCTGAAATACAGCCTTCCGGCCATCGTGGGCACTGTGATAAGTGCCGTCTACAATATCATCGACTCCATAGTGATAGGTCAGGCCATCGACGACCCGAACGTGGTGAGCGGCATCGCGGTGACGTTCCCGGTAATGAACCTGGCCACGGCGTTGGGAATGCTGGTAGGCGCCGGCGCGGCCACCAGGGTGTCGATCGTGATGGGACAGAAGGACCAGCGCGCGGCCGAGCTGATATTAGGCAACTGCGTGCAGCTGACGGTGATAATCGGAGTGGTGTATGCCGGCCTGTTCGCCGCTTTCATCGATCCCATACTGCGCATGTTCGGAGCTTCGGACCATTCGCTGCCGTATGCGCGCGAGTTCATGCTGTGGGTGCTTCCGGGGTGCGTGCTGATGAACCTGACGTTCAGCTACAACAATGTGATGCGCTCGTCAGGTTATCCGGCCAAGGCCATGTACACCAACATGATAGGCGCGCTGATCAATGTTATACTGGCTCCGCTGTTCCTGTTCGGCTTCAAGTGGGGCATACGCGGAGCGGCGTTGGCCACCGACATCTCCATGGCTGTGACAGGAGTATGGGTGATGAGCCACTTCTTCAACAAGAAGAACACGCTGCATTTCGTGCGCGGCACATTCCGTTTCAACTGGCCGATAATCCGCGGCGTGCTGTATATCGGCATGGCGCCGTTCCTGATAAATGTGTGCGGATCGGCCATCAACGCCATAGTCAACAACACGTTGCTGGAACATGGCGGCGACAATGCCGTGGCGGCCGTGGTGGTGTTCAACCGGTTTGTCACCATATTCGTGTTCATCATCATAGGCCTGTGTCAGGGCATGCAGCCGATAGTAGGTTATAACTACGGATCGGGCCGCTACAGGCGCCTGGTGCATACCTTTACATTGGCAGCGATAGTGGGTGTGGTTGTATCCACGCTGGGAAGCGTGACCGGGGCGCTGGCACCGCGCGCCATCGCATCGATGTTCATGCAGGACGAGGCGCAGATAGAATGTGCCGTGAATTGTCTGCGCATCACCACGCTTACATTCTGGATGGTGGGATTCCAGATAGTCACCACCAATCTGTTTCAGGCTTTAGGCATGGCGGCCAAATCCATTTTTCTGTCGCTGACGCGTCAGATAATCTTCATGATACCGCTGCTGTTCACGCTGCCTCATTTCTGGGGTCTGAACGGCGTATGGGCGTCATATCCCATAGCCGATCTGCTGTCGGTTGTAGTGGCAGCAGTGATGTTAGCTATGTTGATGAAGAAAATACGCAAGCAGTCGCGCCTGGAACCCAAGATGACGCCTGCAGAGGTGGAAAGACAGCTATAATAAACTATTTCTTTTTCAAGGCTCTGGGATGGGCCGAGTTGTAAGCCTGACGTAATTCGTTGGGCGACAAGTGCGTGTATATCTGTGTGGTGCCGAGCGAAGCATGGCCTAACAGCTGGCGCACGGCGTCAAGGTTGGCGCCGTCCGAAAGAAGCGCCGTGGCAAACGAATGCCGCAGGATATGGGGGCTCTTGCGCGAGGCCGAAGTGCCGGCCAGTCCTTGATGCACCAGCTCGTAAAGTGTGTTTTTGCCTATGTGTCCGTGCGGTCCGGCTATCAGCGGCACCGGTGCCTCCAAGTCAGGATACGTATTGTCACGGAGTGTGCGGTATGCGTCAATTTCCTCGACAAGTGGCGGGGGGAGGGGCAGTAGCCGTTCGCGGCGTCCCTTGCCCATGACGCGCAGTTCGTATCCGTTGGCCGAGGTGCGCAGGTCGGAGTCGGTGAGTGCGAGCAGTTCGGCCTGACGCAGCCCGAGTCCGTACAGCATGGAGAGAGCGAGGTGCAGACGTGCCTTGGGAAAGGTATCGGTGGGGATTTGCTCCAGTAATGATTCCATCTCCGGAGCCTTGACTATGTCGGGCAGGTGCTTGGGCAGTTTGGCGAGGATTACGTCGCCGGCCGGGTTGACCTTGATGCGGCCCGAGCGGACGCCCCAGCGGAAGAATGCCCTGAGCGACTGTGTTTTGCGACGTAGCGACGCGGGACCGATGCCTTGCGAAGCCTCGGCTCCGATCCAGTCGCGCACGTCGTTGGCCGTCACCGCATCGGGCGCGAGCATCGACATGGCGTCATCCGCGCCGAGCCATGCGGCAAACTGCCGCACGTCGCGCAGATAAGCCTCGACAGTGTGGTCGCTTCGGTTCAGCTCGTTCTTAAGGTATCGTCCGAATTCTTCCATATAGACACAACAAATCGGTACGGGTCCTCACCAGACCCATACCGCTTGATATGTTGTTGTCGGTAGGTGGCGGATTACTGCTCGGCCTGACGCAGCTGCTGTACGTACACGGCCTTCACCATCTTCTTGCGGTTTGTAACCGAAGGCTTCTCAAACGCCTGACGGCTGCGCAGTTCGCGGATGATGCCGGTCTTCTCAAATTTACGCTTGAACTTCTTCAGAGCTTTCTCGATGCTCTCGCCTTCCTTTACCTGTACAATGATCATGTTTGATTTTTTATTTTTTATTGGTTTATATTCTGTTTTGCCACACCCTGAATGCGTTGAGGGTGCAAAAGCGTTGCAAAATTACAATTACTTTATGGATTGACAAAATATTTTAAAAAAAATGTTGCAAAAAACAATCAAATAATTAGGATTGAGCGTTAAAGTTATAGGAAACCGACTTACAATCCTTGTTTTTGCCGTGGGTATAAATAGAGATAGAAAGATATACATATAAAACACACAATGCCATGAAAAAAATAGCACTTCTGATGACGGCGCTTGTTGTAAGCGGCGTAGCGTGGGCGGGTGACCATACCACGGATCCCGACAAGTATTATCTCACACCTGATCAGGTTGCTGACAGCCGGCAGTTGTTGCCCGAGCCTCCGGCCGACGGGTCGATGCGTCTGGCATACGACCGCGAACAGTTTGAATGGGGCAAGTCGTTGCGTGACACCGAGCGCGGCAAGCAGGCAATAGTGGACGCCAACCTTAACGACGGATGGCTGGACCGTTCGTTCAGCGAGGCTTTCGGCATGAGGCTGACCAAGGAAAACACTCCCGAGATTTACAAACTTCTGACCAATATGAAGGAAGATGCTGGCGATCTGTCTACACGTGCCGCCAAAAACTATTACAAGCGCACGCGTCCGTTCGTGAAATGGAACGAGCATACGTCCACGCCCTGGGACGAGGAGAGTCTGGCCAAGAACGGTTCGTATCCTTCGGGTCACACAGCCATAGGCTGGGCCACTGCGCTGGTGCTGAGCGAGATCAATCCCGCGCGTGTCAACGAGATTCTGGACCGCGGCTTCCAGTTCGGTCAGAGTCGCGTGATAGTGGGCGCGCATTATCAGAGTGACGTCGACATGGGGCGCGTTGTCGGCTCCGGCGTAATCGGCGTGCTGCACTCCGATCCCGCCTTCCAGGCCCAGTTAGCGAAGGCCAAGGCCGAATTCGCCGCCAAATCCCAGATGAAGAAGCAAATCCTGAAGGCACCCGCCAACTGAATGCACACATCATATAATAAAAACGCAGCGGGCTCTCAGAACCAGCTGCGTTTTTGTTTGTTACTGTAGCAAGAGAACTATTCCTGCGGGATGTCGCAATAGCCTGAGTCTTTGAACCACTGGCTGTACATCAGGTAGTTGCCGGCAATCTTGATGTTCATCTCCTTGGCTTTCTCCGGCTCCACCATCTTGATGAATTTGGCGGGAGCGCCGGCCCACATCTCGTGGGGGCCGATCTTGGTGCGGCTCAGCACCACGGAACCGGCTGCCACCAGGGCGCCTTCGCCGACTTCGGCGTCGTCCATCACGATGGCCCCCATGCCGATCAAGGCGTAATTGCGTATCTTGGCGCCGTGTATCACCACGTTGTGGCCGATGGACACGTCGTCGCCGATCTCGATGGTGGATTTCTCATACAGTGTATGAAGCACCGAGCCGTCCTGGATGTTGACGCGGTTGCCGATGGTGATGGTGTTCACGTCGCCGCGCAATACGGTGCTATACCATACGGAGCATTGGTCGCCCATGGTCACGTCGCCGACAATCACGGCATTGTCGGCTATGAAACAGTCCTTGCCTATTTTGGGTGTGAAGCCGCGCACACTTTTGATTATTGCCATACAGTTATATGGTATTTGGATTTATAATGATGGAAGCAACCCGGCGGTTAGGGACGGCGGAGCTGAAGCTCCGGGCCGCAACCAACCCACACGATACGGGAAACCGGGCTGACTTTTGGTGTGGTTAATTCAGTTCGCTGGGTGTTAATTCAGTTCGCGGGTCTTGGCGGCGAGCCAGGCGGCCTCCTCGGGCGAGAGGAGCGGGGTGAGTGCCTCGCGTACGCGGGCGTGATAGTCGTTGACCCACTGTATCTCCTCGGGCGTCATGATTTCGGTCTGGAACAGACGGAGGTCGAAGGGGAACAGAGTCAGAGGCTCGAACTTCAGGAACTGGCCGAACTCGGTGACGGTGTCGGGCACGCAGAGAATCAGGTTCTCGCAGCGGATGCCGTAACGGTCGGCCAAGTAGAGGCCGGGCTCATCGCTCTGCAGCATTCCAGGCTCCAGCGGGGTGGGGTTGGCGTTGAGGCGTATGTTCTGCGGACCCTCGTGGCAGTTGATGAAGAATCCCACGCCGTGGCCGGTGCCGTGATAGTATGCCTTGCCTTCGCGCCACAGGAACTGACGCGCCAGCACGTCGAGCTGATGGCCGGTCGTACCGGCCGGGAATATGGCGTTGCTCAGGGCTATGTGGCCCTTCATCACCAGTGTGAAGTCGTGCTTTTCTTCCTCGGTCGGTGTGCCGAGGGCCACGGTGCGGGTGATGTCGGTGGTGCCGAAGGTGTACTGGCCGCCCGAATCCACCAACAGCAGACCGTCGCCCTTGATGTCGCTGCTCGATTCCTCGGTGGGCTCGTAGTGTACAATGGCCCCGTGGCCGTTCCAGCCGATAATGCTGGCGAAACTCTCGTCCACGCACGTCGGGTCGGCAAGACGCAGACGGCGCAGTTCGCGCGCCAGTCCTATCTCGGTCAGCTCGCCCTTGGGATATTCACGCTCAACCAGCATGAAGAATCTGGTCAGGGCCACGCCATCCTTCAGCATGGCGGTGCGGATGCTGCGGATCATGCATTCGTTCTTGATGCTCTTGAGCTTGGCCACGGCCGAGCCTCCGAACACCACGGAACAGCCCACATGGTCGTAGATGCCGCGCGCAGTCTTCTCGGGGTCGAGAAGCAGGCGTGTCTCTTTGGGCAGTCCGGCCACGAACCCTGTGACCGAATCGTAAGGCTTGACCTCGATATGGTATTTCTGCAGATGCGCCTTGACCTCGTCGGTAAGTTTCTCTTGGTCGATAAAGAGTACGCGGCGCTCATTATCTATATATAGGAATGCCACGAACACCGGGCTGTAAGCGATGTCGTTGGCAGCGCGCAGGTTCGTGGCCCACGCTATGTCGTCCAGGCTGGAGAGCAGGATGGCGTTGGCCAGTTCCGGCTTCACTTCCTCCATGATGGCCTCCATCTTCCGGTCGGTGGTGACGCCCACTATGTTCTCGTCGTGCACGAACAGCGGATTCATGGGGCGTGCCGGACGGTCGGGGTATATATAGTCGAACACGGGGAATTCGGTGTTGAGTTTCACGCCGTTGTCGCCGAGTTCCTGTTCCAGACGCTGGGCGTAGCTTATGCTGAACGTCATGCCGTCGATGCCTACGGTCTGGCCGGAATGAGTGTGTTCTACCAGCCAGTCCACCAGATCCACCGCGTTGGGGCCATCCTCCTCCATCATGCGGAAGCCGGTGTCCTTCAGTTGCTCGGTGGCCTGCAGGAAATAGCGGGAGTCGGTCCAGCAAAGGGCGTCGTCCTGCAGCACCACGGCCGTACCGTTGGTGCCGTTGGCCGATTCGAAACCGGTGAGCCACTCGCGGCCGCGCCAGTGCATGGCCGGCAGCTCGCTCTGATGTGGGTCGGTGCCCGACACCACACACGCATCTATTCCATGCTCGAGCATGGCCTGACGCATCCGCGCCAGATATTCCTGTTGCTTTTTCATAATATATGGTTATAATGAATCATCTGATAATTCGGACCTGTCAGATATATCTGACTTCAATGTCTGACGCAAATTTAACAAAATATTTTGAGATTTGGATTATGTTTGCGGGATATATGTCACAGGACGCCGATCGGGGAGCCAAAGTGTTAAACCAGGAAAAACCGCTTGTCTTGTTATCCGCGATTTTTAGTATTTTGGTCGTTAATTTGGTCAATTTGCCCCGAAATTAAGGAATTCTTCAAAAATTAATAAAATTTTACACGTTTTTCTTGCGTAACATTTTTTTAGTATGAAAAATTTAACTAATTTTGCTTTGCAAACGCTGGAAACCCGTTTGTATGGAACACAGACAAGACAATAAGAAAGATGGCAAGTCAAAAATCTTTTAGTAATAGTGATATAATTGTAAGTTAGTGGTTGAGTAGGAAAATCGTTGGCTTGTGAAAGCAGGCGCTATCTAAAAAATCACAGATGCAGTATGGTTGTGAAACCGTGCTGCATTTTGTTTTTATTTGTGTAAGCGGCGAAATATTCTTAAATTTGCAAGCCAAGGGATTTGCAAGTCACACCAAGGCGAATCGTTAACCTGAATGCCGCGCGGATGCGGCGGTGGAAACAACTATATTCAGAATGAGCAATTGGGATTCGGGCACCAAGGTGGTGCTGTATGATACAGAGGCGAATTATCGTAATCTGCTTCCGCTGAGTTATACGCGGCCTGTCGGCGCATTTAGAGTGGGCATCGACACGCTGGCCGACAAGTGGAAGGTCATGCTGCCGGGCGATTACCAGTGGCTGACACGGCCATGCCTGCGCGAGAAGTTTCCCGGCGAATACGGCGCTCCGGGCGAGGAATGCGTGTATATAGCCGGCAACGTCCTGGCCGACAACGAGCTGGTGCAGCAGGTCAAGCAGCTGGAACCGGGTCACGGGCTGGCCGATGCCGACGGTCTCTGGGCATGGCGCGGCACATACGAGCAGTTCCTGAGCCTGACCGACAACGACGCTACCGACAACATCCCCACAGGCGTGATAAAGGAAAAGGACGAGCGCATCGCCGACTGCGACACGCGCGGACGCCGCATCAACTATGTGTTCGACATATTCCTGAAAAACGAGCAGGCTCTGATGGAGGACTATCACCGTTACTGCTACGGCCGCAAGTCGAACGCGCCGGACGACAGCACGCGCGTCATCGGCCCGATGTGTCAGCCCGACGGCACTCCGAGCATCATGATAGAGGAGGGGGCCAGCGTGATAGGCGCCACGCTGAACGTGACCGGAGGTCCTATATATATAGGAAAGGACTGCCAGGTGATGGAGGGGGCGTGTCTGCGCGGACCCATCGCCATGCTTGACGGCACGCGCGTACGCATGGGCGCGAAGATATACGGAGGCACCACGTTCGGCCCCAACTGCCGCATCGGCGGCGAGGTGGACAATACGGTGATATTCGGCTACAGCAACAAGGCACACGACGGCTACCTGGGCAACGCCGTGATAGGAGAGTGGTGTAACCTCGGCGCCGGCTGCAACGCATCGAACCTGAAGAACGACTACACCAAGATACGCGTCTGGAACTATGCGCGCCGGGGCTTCATGAAGACCGACCTGCAGTTCTGCGGCCTGATCATGGGCGACCACAGCAAGGCGGCCATCAACACCATGTTCAACACCGCCACCGTGGTAGGCGTGGGCGTGAACTTCCACGGCGCCGGCTTCCCGAGGCCGTTCATACCCAGCTTCCAGACGGGCAGTCCCGCCGGATTCACCGACGTAAGCGTCGACCAGTTCTTCAAGGTAGCCGCCGTGGTGATGGGGCGCCGGGGCATCGAGCTGACCGACGTGGACCGCCGCATGTTCGAGTTCATCCACAAATCCGCCTCCGAATTCAAACGGTGATGCACGATGCCCGATGCCCGATGCGCTATTGATAATGTGTAATGGGATTTTAGTGAATTTGGAATCCTGAATTCTGAATGAACGGGAACGGAATATAAAAAGTGTTGAAAAACGAACAAAGCACTTGCATAAGAAGCTAATTTTTAGTAACTTTGCAAAGTTTTTCGGGGCAAAACGCCTGATGCGTCTAACTAATCGATTGGCACTCAGTCGGTTGGCGGGCGTTTATGGTGTGTCTGCCGTGGAAATGAATTATGGATAAAACAGAATAAACAAAAAAAATAAAAAAGCAACAGAATGCCAACAATTCAGCAATTAGTACGCAAGGGTCGTACGGTGATGAAGGACAAGAGCAAGTCTCCTGCGCTGGATTCCTGCCCGCAGCGTCGAGGCGTTTGCGTGCGTGTGTACACCACGACGCCCAAGAAGCCTAACTCGGCAATGCGAAAAGTAGCACGTGTCCGTCTGACTAACGGCAAGGAGGTTAACTCCTACATTCCCGGAGAGGGCCACAACCTGCAGGAGCACTCGATCGTAATGGTGCGCGGCGGACGTGTAAAGGACCTTCCCGGTGTTCGTTATCACATCGTACGCGGCACACTGGATACAGCCGGAGTGCAGGGACGCACCCAGCGTCGCAGCAAATATGGCGCAAAACGTCCGAAGGCAGCCAAGAAATAAACATTTGGCCAAGAATCAAAAAAGGTATAACCAGTTTTGATTTTTCGGACATGCTATGGTTGAGTAAACCCCGTGCAGAGGTACGGAGTTGAAGATTGTAAAAGCAGCCAAAATCAAAACATTAAACAAACAACAATGAGAAAAGCTAAGCCCAAGAAAAGGGTGATATTGCCCGATCCCGTATTTCACGACGTAAAGGTAACCAAGTTCGTGAACCATCTGATGTACGACGGGAAGAAGAACACGGCATATACAATATTCTACACCGCATTGGAGACCGTGAAGGCCAAGATGCCGAACGAGGAGAAGAGCGCGCTGGAGATCTGGAAGAAGGCTCTGGAGAACGTGACTCCTCAGGTGGAGGTAAAGAGCCGCCGTATAGGTGGCGCGACATTCCAGGTGCCGACGGAAATCCGCGGCGACCGCAAGGAATCGATATCCATGAAGAATCTCATCATTTTCGCACGCAAACGCGGCGGCAAGACAATGGCCGACAAGCTGGCAGCCGAGATCGTTGACGCATTCAACGACCAGGGTGGCGCCTTCAAGCGTAAGGAAGACATGCACCGCATGGCCGAGGCCAACCGCGCGTTCGCTCATTTCAGATTCTAAATTCAGAGATTCAAGATGGCTAAACACGACGAGCTTCAGTATACACGTAACATCGGCATCATGGCTCATATCGATGCCGGCAAGACCACCACGTCCGAGCGTATCCTGTTCTACACCGGTCTTACCCACAAGATCGGCGAGGTACACGACGGTGCCGCAACAATGGACTGGATGGAGCAGGAGCAGGAGCGAGGCATCACGATCACATCGGCTGCCACCACCGCATTCTGGAAATACAATGGCGACAAATACAAGATCAATCTGATCGACACTCCGGGACACGTCGACTTCACCGTCGAGGTGGAGCGTTCGCTGCGCGTCCTGGACGGTGCCGTGGCTACGTTCTGCGCCGTCGGCGGCGTGGAGCCCCAGTCCGAGACCGTATGGCGCCAGGCTGAGAAATACAACGTGCCCCGTATCGGTTACGTCAACAAGATGGACCGTTCGGGCGCCAACTTCTTCGAGGTGATGCGTCAGATGCGCGAGCTTCTGGGCGCCAACCCCGTGGCTATCCAGATTCCTATCGGCGCCGAGGAGACATTCAAGGGCGTCGTGGACCTGGTGAAGATGAAGGCCATCCTGTGGCACGACGAGAGCATGGGCGCCGAATACTCCGAGGAGGAGATTCCCGAGTCGCTCAAGGCAGAGGCCGACGAATACCGCGACAAGCTGCTCGAGGCTCTGGCAGAGTGTGACGACACCCTGATGGAGAAATACTTCGACGATCCCTCCACCATCACCATGGACGAGATCAAGGCAGCCATCCGCAAGGGCACCCTGGCCATGGCCATCCAGCCCATGACCTGCGGATCGTCGTTCAAGAACAAGGGCGTGCAGACACTGCTTGACGCTGTCTGCGCTTACCTGCCCAGCCCCGAGGACGCCGGCGCCATCGAAGGCACCGCAGTGGGCAGCGACGAGGTCGAGACCCGCGAGCCCAGCCCCGAGGCACCCATGTGCGCCCTGGCGTTCAAGATTGCCACCGACCCGTATGTGGGCCGTCTGACATTCTTCCGCGTATATTCGGGCCAGGTCGAGGCCGGATCGTACGTGCTCAACACCCGTTCGGGCAAGAAGGAGCGCGTGTCGCGTCTGTTCCAGATGCACTCCAACAAGCAGAACCCGATGGAGAAGATCGGCTGCGGCGACATAGGCGCAGGCGTAGGCTTCAAGGATATCCGCACCGGCGACACGCTGTGTGACGAGAACCATCCCATCGTGCTCGAGGCAATGGAGTTCCCCGATCCCGTGATCGGTATCGCCGTAGAGCCCAAGACACAGAAGGACCTGGACAAGTTAGGTGTCGGTCTGCAGAAGCTGGCCGAGGAGGACCCCACCTTCCGCGTGGAGACCAACGAGGAGACAGGCCAGACCGTGATCAGCGGTATGGGCGAGCTTCACCTGGACATCATCATAGACCGTCTGCGCCGCGAGTTCAAGGTAGAGTGCAACCAGGGCCGTCCGCAGGTTACATACAAGGAGGCCATCACACGTCCCGCCGAGCTTCGCGAGGTATTCAAGAAGCAGACCGGTGGTCGCGGTAAGTTCGCCGACATCATCGTACGCATCGAGCCCGCAGACGACGACTTCGAGGGCAGCCTGCAGTTCATCGACGAGGTCAAGGGCGGTAACGTGCCCAAGGAGTACATTCCTTCGGTACAGAAGGGCTTCCAGACCGCAATGAAGAACGGCGTACTGGCCGGCTATCCCGTAGAGAAGCTGAAGGTGACTCTGCTTGACGGTAGCTTCCATCCCGTGGACTCCGACCAGCTGAGCTTCGAGCTCGCAGCCATCCAGGCGTTCAAGCACGGATCGGAGAAGGCAGGCCCCGTCCTGATGGAGCCTATCATGAAGATCGAGGTAGTTACCCCCGAGGAGTCGATGGGTGACGTGATCGGCGACCTCAACAAGCGTCGCGGTCAGGTAGAGGGCATGGAGACCAGCCGCAGCGGTGCCCGCATCGTCAAGGCAACCGCACCTCTGGCCGAGATGTTCGGTTATGTGACCGCCCTGCGTACCATCACTTCGGGCCGTGCCACCAGCACCATGACCTTCAGCCACTACAGCGAGGTAAGCCCGTCCATCGCACGCTCGGTACTGACAGAGTGCAACGGCCGCGTAGACCTGCTCAAGTAATTCGCAAATAATAGTCATAACAGAAATATGAGCCAGAAAATCAGAATCAAACTCAAATCTTACGATCACAGCTTGGTCGACAAGTCGGCCGAGAAGATCGTAAAGACGGTCAAGAGCACCGGCGCAGTGGTAAGCGGTCCGATTCCGTTGCCCACTCACAAGCGCATCTTCACCGTGAACCGTTCGACGTTCGTCAACAAGAAGGCGCGCGAGCAGTTCCAGCTGTCGAGCTATCAGCGTCTCATCGACATCTATAGCAGCACGGCCAAGACTGTGGACGCCCTGATGAAACTCGAACTCCCCAGCGGCGTGGACGTAAGCATCAAGGTGTGATGCCGGTAACGACAAAGCTGAAACAAGAATAAACAACCGTAAATACAACACGTAAAGAAATGCCAGGATTATTAGGAAAGAAAATCGGAATGACATCCGTTTTCAGTGCCGACGGCAAGAATGTGCCGTGCACTGTTATCGAAGTTGGTCCTTGCGTGGTTACGCAGATCAAGACTCTGGAGAAAGACGGTTACGAGGCAGTGCAGATCGGCTACCAGGAAGCCAAGGAGAAGCACGTGACAAAGCCCATGGCCGGACACTTCAAAGCCGCAGGCGTAGCACCGCAGCGCCACTTGGCCGAGTTCAAGTCGTTTGAGACCGTCCCCGCGCTGGGCGAGACACTGACAGTGGAGATGTTCCAGGAGGGTGGTTTCGTAGACGTAGTAGGCACCTCGAAGGGTAAAGGCTTCCAGGGTGTGGTAAAGCGTCACGGATTCGGCGGCGTAGGCCAGAGCACACACGGCCAGCACAACCGTCTGCGCGCACCGGGTTCCATCGGCGCCTGCTCGTATCCCGCGAAGGTATTCAAGGGACTGCGCATGGCAGGTCAGATGGGCAACGAGCGCGTCACCGTGCAGAATCTCCAGGTGATCAAGGTTATCCCGGAGCACAATTTGTTAATGATCAAGGGTTCCGTCCCTGGTCCCAAAGGTTCAATCGTCACAGTTGAGAAATAATGGAATTAGCAGTTTACAATATCAAAGGTGAGGACACAGGCCGCAAGGTCACCCTCAATGACGAGGTATTCGGCCGCGACCTTAGCGAGGGTAATGCCGAGCATACCCTTTATCTCGACATCAAGCAGTACTTAGGGAACCAGCGTCAGGGCACCCACAAGAGCAAGGAGCGCAGCGAGGTATCGTACTCCACACGCAAGATCGGACGTCAGAAGGGTGGCGGCGGCGCACGTCGCGGCGACCTGAACAGCCCCGTGCTGTACCATGGCGGCCGCGTTTTCGGTCCCCGTCCCCGCGACTACCGCACCAAGCTCAACAAGAAGATGAAGGCACTCGCACGCCGCATCGCATTGACAAGCCGTGCCAACGACAACAAGATCATCGTGGTGGAGAACTTCCAGTTCGACGCACCCAAGACCAAGAACTATATGGCGCTGGCCAAGAGCTTCAAGCTCGAGGACAAGAAAGTGCTGTTGGTGTTCCCCGAGAACAACGAGAATGTATATCTGTCGGTACGCAACGTTCCCAACGCGCTGCTGATGCGCGCACAGGACCTGAATGCCTACAGTGTTCTCAACAACGACGCCATGCTGGTAACAGAGGACAGCGTCGCCATCATCAACGACTTTAAATAAGGAGACACAACATGGATATACAGATCAAACCGCTGGTGACCGAAAAGGCCACCGCATACAGCGAGAAGCAGAACTGCTACACGTTCAAGGTGTCTCCCGACGCCAACAAGTTCCAGATCAAGGACCTTGTAGAGAAGATGTACAACGTGCGCGTGGAGAAGGTGAACATCTGCAACTACGCGGGCAAGCGTAAGTCTCGCTACACGAAGAAAGGGCTCATCCGCGGCCGTCAGGACGCCTTCAAGAAGGCATACGTGACAGTGGCCGAGGGCCAGACTATTGACTACTACAGCAATCTATAAAAAATGGCAGTAAGAAAATTCAAGCCCACTACTCCTGGGCAAAGGCACAAGGTTATTGGTGTGTTCAAAGGACAAATCACTGCTACCACACCAGAGAAGACTCTTACGGTCGGGAAGCGGAGCACAGGCGGCCGCAACTCGTCGGGCCATCTGAGCACCCGCTATCGCGGAGGCGGCCATAAGAGGAAATTGCGTCTCATCGACTTCAAGAGACAGAACGACGGAGTACCCGCAACGGTCAAGACGATCGAATACGATCCCAACCGTTCGGCCCGCATCGCCCTTCTGTACTATCAGGATGGTCAGAAGGCCTACATGATCGCCCCCAACGGGCTGGAGGTAGGTCAGACCGTAATCAGCGGCGAGGATGCTGCGCCCGAGGTAGGCAACTGCCTTCCCCTGTCGAAGATCCCCGTTGGTACGCTGATCCATTGTATTGAGCTTCGTCCGGGCCAGGGCGCCGAAATGGCGCGTTCCGCCGGAACGTTCGCACAGCTGACCTCGCGCGAGGGCAACTATGCGATCATCAAATTACCTTCGGGAGAAACCCGCCGCATCCTGCTGGCATGCCGTGCCACCATCGGCGTAGTGGGCAATTCCGACCATAACCTCGAGAAGAGCGGCAAGGCAGGCCGCAGCCGCTGGCTGGGCCGCCGTCCCCACAACCGTGGTGTGGTAATGAACCCTGTCGATCACCCCATGGGTGGTGGCGAGGGCCGTCAGAGCGGTGGTCATCCCCGTTCGCGTACGGGCCTCTATGCCAAGGGTCTCAAGACACGCTCGCCCAAGAAGCACAGCTCGAAGTATATAATTGAAAGAAGAAAGAAGTAATTTGATAAAGAAGCAATCATGAGTCGTTCGCTTAAAAAAGGACCGTTTATCAGCGTCAAGCTGGAGAAGAAGGTCGCAGCCATGGAGGAAAGCGGCAAGAAGAACGTCATCAAGACGTGGAGCCGTGCCTCGATGATCTCGCCTGACTTCGTGGGACATACATTTGCCGTGCACAATGGCAATAAGTTCATCCCGGTCTATGTGACTGAGAACATGGTGGGCCACAAGCTCGGAGAGTTCGCTCCGACGCGTACGTTCCGCGGCCACGCCGGCAACAAGAAGAAGTAACGGTCCCCGCTAACCAAAGAAAAAACAGAATACAATGGGTGTAAGAAAAAGAAATGCAGCCGATGCGATGAAGGAAGCCCGCAAGAGCACGTATGGCGCGAAGCTTCGCAACATACCGTCGTCGCCCCGCAAGATGCGTCTGGTAGTGGACATGATCCGCGGCCAGGAGGCGTTCAAGGCACTCGGCATATTGAAATTTTCCAACAAAGAGGCTTCGCGCAAGGTCGAGAAGCTTCTCCGGTCGGCCATCGCCAACTGGGAACAGAAGAACGAGCGCAAGGCCGAGGCCAACGAGCTCTATGTAAAGACAGTGTTCGTCGACGCCGCTCCGATGCTGAAGCGCATGCGCCCCGCACCCCAGGGCCGTGGCTACCGCATCCGCAAGCGCTCCAATCACGTGACATTGTTCGTAGACACAATTGACTCCAAAAAAGACTGACGCAAATGGGACAGAAAGTTAATCCGATCAGCAACCGTCTGGGCGTGATCCGCGGTTGGGACTCTAACTGGTACGGCGGTAAGAAATATGGCGAGACCCTCCTGGAGGACTCCAAGATCCGCAAGTACCTGCACAAGCGTCTGGAGAAAGCAAGTGTGTCGCGCATCATCATCGAGCGCACGCTGAAAATGGCCACCATCACGATCGCCACGTCGCGTCCGGGTCTGATCATAGGCAAGGGCGGCAAGGACGTGGACATCCTGAAGGAGGAGCTGAAGAAGCTCACCGACAAGGACGTGCAGATCAACATCTACGAGATCAAGCGTCCCGAGCTGGACGCCGAGATCGTTGCCAACAACATCGCTCGTCAGATCGAGAACAAGGTAGCTTACCGTCGTGCCGTTAAGATGGCCGTGGCCGGCACCATGCGCATGGGCGCCGAGGGTATCAAGGTTCAGGTCAGCGGACGTCTGAACGGCGCCGAGATGGCCCGCAGCGAGATGTTCAAGGAAGGCCGTACGCCTCTGCACACACTCCGCGCCGACATAGACTATGCCATGGTCGAGGCCCTCACCAAAGTGGGCATCATCGGCATCAAGGTGTGGATCTGCCGCGGCGAGGTCTATGGCAAGAAGGAGCTGACCCCCACCTACGTGGCCGGCCAGAAAGAGCCCGGACGCCCCATGGCTCCGCGCAGAGAGCGTGGCGGTTTCCGCAACAAGAAGAATAATAACAATCGCTAAAAAGAACCTGGATAATGTTACAGCCTAAGAAAACAAGGTACCGTCGCTCGCAAAAGGGACGGATGAAGGGCGAGGCCCAGCGCGGCAACCAGCTGGCTTTCGGCTCGTTCGGTATCAAGACTCTGGATTCGAAATGGATTACCGGCCGTCAGATCGAGGCTGCCCGTGTGGCAGTGACCCGTTACATGCAGCGTCAGGGCCAGATCTGGATCCGCATCTTCCCGGACAAGCCTATCACCAAGAAGCCTGCCGAGGTGCGAATGGGTAAAGGTAAAGGTAACCCCGAGGGATTCGTAGCGCCTGTTACTCCCGGTCGTATCCTGATCGAGGTGGAGGGTGTTCCCTACGACGTAGCCAAGGAGGCACTCCGTCTGGCTGCCCAGAAGTTGCCCGTGCTCACCAAGTTTGTGGTGCGCCGCGACTATGACCCCTCGCAGAATGTCTGAAAACAAAGAGCCGTGATCCCCTCGGGGGACCGCGGCTTCTGCAATCAAAACAAGCTTCCCTCATGCCCCCGAACGGGGACATGGGGGCGGTTTGTAATGATTTTTTGCCTTTTTAAGTTAATTTTTTGCGATTTAAGCATCTAAATTGCTGAAAAGTCAAGAAATTTTATTAATTTTGCGATTCGGAACGCGGATGCAATCATTTGCGTACCCAAAATAGATTAACGAGAGAAATGAAAAAGGAAGAAATCAAGGAATTAAGCGTTCAGGAGCTGAAGGCCCAGATAGAGGTCTCGGAGAAGGCTTATCGTGAATTGAAAGTAGCGCACGCGATTACTCCCTCAGGCAACCCGGCAAAGATTACCAGTGACCGTCGTCACATTGCCCGTCTGAAGACGATATTGCGTCAGAAGGAGCTGTCCGCAGCGGCAGCAGCTCCCAGCGCTGAGTAACAACACTGCTGACAATCTGTAGAAAGAAATGGAAGAACAGAAAAGACATCTTAGAAAAGAGCGTGTCGGAGTGGTTTCGAGCAATAAGTGCGACAAGACCATCACTGTAGAGATCAAGTGGAAGGAGAAGCACCCCATCTACGGTAAGTTTGTCAACAAGACAAAGAAATATCACGCACACGACGAGAAGAACGAATGCAGCGTAGGCGACAAGGTGCGTCTGATGGAGACACGCCCCCTGAGCAAGACGAAGCGTTGGAGACTTGTAGAAATCATCGAAAAAGTTAAGTAACCATGATACAGACCGAATCACGTTTGACAGTTGCCGACAACAGTGGAGCCAAGGAAGTACTCTGCATCCACGTGTTGGGCGGCACCGGACGCCGCTATGCGAGCGTAGGCGACACGATCGTGGTGACCGTAAAGAGCACCATACCGTCGTCGGAGGTTAAGAAGGGTACCGTGTCCAAGGCTGTAGTGGTACGTACCAAGAAAGAGATACGTCGCGCTGACGGAAGCTACATCCGTTTCGACGACAATGCCTGCGTGCTGCTCAACAACAACGGCGAGCTCCGCGGCACCCGTATCTTCGGCCCGGTGGCCCGCGAGCTGCGCGCCGCCAACATGAAGATTGTCTCACTGGCACCCGAGGTACTTTAATCGTTAATTTCTAAGTTTAGGACAAATGGCAAAATTGCATATAAAGAAAGGGGATACGGTCTATGTCAACGCCGGCGACGACAAGGGCAAGACGGGCCGTGTGCTCGAGGTGCAGGTGAAGAAAAACCGAGCCATCGTAGAGGGGATCAACATCGTCTCCAAGAGCACGAAGCCGACGGCCAAATATCCGCAGGGCGGAATCGTAAAGCTGGAGGCTCCGGTGCATATTTCGAACCTTAATGTGGTAGACCCGAAGACGGGCAAAGCCACCCGCATAGGACGCCGCCGCAACGAGGCCGGCAAACTGGTGCGTTACGCTAAAAAATCAGGAGAGGAGATCAAATAATGAGCGAGACAACACTTAGCAAAGCGTATAAGGAGCGTATCGCTCCGGAACTGACCGAAGAGTTCAAGTATACGACTCCGATGCAGGTTCCCCGCCTGGTGAAGATAGTGATCAACCAGGGACTGGGCGACGCTACCCAGGACAAGAAGCTGATTGAGACCGCCGTGAACGAGATCACGGCCATCACGGGCCAGAAGGCAGTGCCCACACTGTCGCGCAAGGATATCGCCGCATTCAAGCTGCGTAAGAAGATGCCCGTGGGCGTTATGGTGACTCTGCGTCGCGAGAAGATGTACGAGTTCCTGGAGCGTCTGGTGCGCGTGGCTCTGCCCCGTATCCGCGACTTCAAGGGTATCAACTCCAAGCTCGACGGCCGCGGCAACTACACGCTGGGTATCACCGAGCAGATCATCTTCCCCGAGATCAATATAGACAATGTTCCCAAGCTTCAGGGTATGAACATCACGTTCGTGACGAGCGCCAAGACTGACGAGGAAGGCTTCGCCCTGCTCAAGAAGTTCGGCTTGCCCTTCAAGAAGTAATAACTTATTATAACTTAAAGAAAGCATGGCAAAAGAATCAATGAAGGCTCGCGAGGTGAAGCGTCAGCGGATGGTGGCCAAATATGCGGAGAAGAAGGCAGCGCTGAAGAAAGCTGCCCTCGCCGATGCAGAAGGCAACATCGACTACGAGGCTCTGACCAAGCTGCAGAAGCTTCCCCGCAACGCAAGCAAGGTGCGTCTGCACAACCGTTGCGAGCTCACCGGCCGTCCCAAGGGATATATGCGTCAGTTCGGCATTTCGCGTATTCAGTTCCGCGAGATGGCTTCCGCAGGCCTGATCCCCGGCGTGAAGAAGGCAAGCTGGTAATGCAGGGACCCCGGTTTATTCCAAGGCTACGGGCCGAGGATAATAAACCACCCCGCATAGACGTTAAGAAAAAGATAACCATCTCGGATCCCGCAAGGGCGTCCGAGGTGGCTTCAACATGAGAGTATAAATTGCGTTTTTAATATTGTTCGGTAAATCTGAATCAATTAACTAACAATGACTGATCCGATAGCAGATTATTTGACAAGACTGCGGAATGCCATCATGGCGGGTCACCGCGTGGTGGAGATTCCTACGTCTAAGATGAAGAGGGAGATCACAAAGATCCTCTTCGACCAAGGCTACATCCTGAACTACAAGTTCGATGACACGAACGCTCCGAAGGGTGTGATCAAGATTGCCTTGAAGTATGATCCGGTTGACAAGGTAAGCGCCATCACCAACCTGCACCGCGTTTCGCGTCCGGGTTTGCGCCAGTACACCGGTTACAAGGACATGCCCCGCGTTCTGAACGGCCTGGGCATCGCGATTCTGAGCACCTCCCAGGGTGTGATGACCAACAAGGAAGCTGCCGAGCGCAAGATCGGCGGCGAAGTATTGTGTTACGTATATTAACGGAAGGAGGTAATTATGTCAAGAATAGGAAAGGCACCGATTGCAATACCTGCCGGCGTAACGGTAACGGTCAAGGGAAATGACGTGACGGTCAAGGGCCCGAAGGGAGAATTAAGCCAGACGGTAAATCCGGACATCGCCGTAGAGGTGAAGGACGGACATGTATATGTGACTCGTCCGAGCGACGACAAGGAGCACCGCTCGCTTCACGGTCTGTACCGCGCGCTGATCCACAACATGGTTGTAGGCGTGTCGGAGGGCTATAAGAAGGAGATGGAGCTGGTGGGCGTAGGTTATCGTGCCACGGCCACGGGCCAGGTTCTGGAGCTCGCGCTGGGATTCAGCCACGCTATCTATATCAAGCTTCCCAAGGAGATCAAGGTAGAAGCCAAGACAGAGCGTAACAAGAACCCGCTGATAATACTGGAGAGCAGCGACAAGCAGCTTCTGGGCCAGGTATGTGCCAAGATCCGCTCGCTGCGCAAGCCGGAACCCTACAAGGGCAAAGGTATCAAGTTTGTGGGCGAGATTATCCGTCGCAAGTCCGGCAAGTCGGCTAACGCTAAATAATTGAAGCATTATGGTATCCAAGATAGCAAGAAGAAATAAGATCAAGACCCGCATACGCGGCAAGGTGTCCGGCACGGCCGAGCGTCCGCGCATGACGGTGTTCCGCTCCAACAAGAGCATATACGTGCAGCTTGTAGACGACCTGAAGGGAGCCACGCTTGCGTCGGCATCTTCGAAGGGGCTCGAGGGTGGCACAAAGACAGAGATTGCGGCCAAGGTAGGCGAGGCCATCGCAGGCAAAGCCAAGGAGCAGGGTATCGAGACGGTTGTGTTCGACCGTAACGGCTACCTGTACCATGGACGTGTAAAATCATTGGCAGACGCAGCCCGCAAGGGAGGCCTTAAATTTTAACAGGAATCATGGCAAAGAAGAACAATCAGGTAAAGACGACTAATGATTTGGAATTGCAGGATCGCCTGGTGGCCATCAACCGCGTTACCAAGGTAACGAAGGGTGGACGGGCGTTCAGTTTCGCGGCTATTGTGGTTGTCGGCAACGGCGACGGCATCATCGGCTGGGGACTCGGCAAAGCCAACGAAGTTACGGCAGCCATCGCCAAGGGCGTTGAGGCCGCCAAGAAGAATCTTATCAAGGTGCCTGTGCACAAGGGCACGATTCCCCACGAGGTGAGTGCCAAGTTCGGCGGCTCGCGCATCTTCCTGAAGCCCGCTTCGGAAGGTACCGGAGTGAAGGCAGGTGGCGCCATGCGTGCCGTTCTGGAGAGCGTAGGCGTGACCGACGTGCTGGCCAAGTCCAAAGGCAGCTCCAACCCCCACAACCTGGTGAAGGCTACCATCGAGGCTCTCGGCGAGCTCCGCAGCCCGGCTCAGATCGCCAAGCAGCGCAGCATCCCCGTGGAGAAAGTGTTTAACGGCAAATAATTTGCAAGGAAATGGCACAGATTAAAATCACACAGATAAAGAGCCGCATCAACACTCCGAAAGTGCAGAAGGAGACTCTGGACGCACTCGGACTGCACAAGATGCACCACTCCGTGGTGAAGGAAGACACTCCTTCGATCCGCGGCATGATCAAGACAGTACACCACCTGGTGGAAGTAACGAACATCTAAGAAGACGAAGGAAATGGAATTGCATAATTTACAGCCGGCTGTAGGCAGCAATAAGAAGAACAAACGCGTAGGACGTGGCACGGGATCGGGCTACGGCGGTACATCGACACGCGGACACAAGGGCGCCAAGTCGCGTTCCGGCTACAAGCGTAAGATCGGCTTCGAGGGCGGTCAGATGCCTCTGCAGCGTCGTGTGCCGAAGTTCGGCTTCAAGAACATCAACCGCGTGGAGTACAAGGCCATCAACCTTGACGCTCTCGAGACTCTGGCCGAGGCCGCTGGTCTGGAGCGCATCGACGTGCAGGCACTCCGCGACGCCGGCTTGGTGAACAAGAACGCCAAGGTGAAGGTGCTGGGCAACGGCTCCCTGACACACAAGCTCGAGGTGGAGGCCGACGCCTTCTCGAAGAAGGCCGAGGAAGCCATCACGGCTGCCGGTGGCACAGTAGTGAAAAAATAACCGACTCTCACAATGGGATTTACTAAAACAATCAAGAACATCTGGAGCATCGAGGATCTGCGCAAGCGAATCGGCATCACGCTGCTGCTTGTCATCATCTATCGGTTCGGATGTTATGTAGTGTTGCCGGGCATCAATCCGGACGAGCTCGTGGCCCTGAAGAATTTCACGGCCGACGGTCTGATGCAGCTGCTCGACATGTTCTCGGGCGGTGCGTTCTCGCAGGCCTCCATCTTCGCGTTGGGTATCATGCCGTACATTACGGCATCGATCGTGATCCAGCTGCTGGGCATGGTTCTGCCAGCCTTCCAGAAGATGCAGCGCGAGGGAGAGAGCGGCCGGATGAAGCTGAACCAGTACACTCGCTATCTGACAGTGCTGATCCTGACTCTGCAGGGTCCCGCCTACCTGATGAACCTGAAGTATCAGGTGCAGGCTGCCGGCGGTCACGTTGAGCTGGGCATGATGTCCATCATCTTCATGACGATCGTGATGGCCGCAGGCTCCATGTTCATCATGTGGCTCGGCGAGCGCATCGACCAGAAGGGTGTGGGCAACGGTATCTCGTTCATAATCCTCATCGGTATCATCGCACGTCTCCCCGAGGCGTTCATGCAGGAGTTCACAGGACGCCTCATGAACTCGGCCGGCGGCGGTCTGGTGCTGTTCCTGGTGGAGATCGTGATCCTGCTTGCCGTCATAGCCGGTGCGGTTCTGCTGGTGCAGGGCACCCGCAAGGTTCCCGTACAGTATGCCAAGAAAGTGGTGGGCAACAAGCAGTATGGAGGCGCGCGCAACTACATTCCCCTCAAGGTGAATGCAGCCGGCGTGATGCCTATCATCTTCGCTCAGGCCATCATGTTCATCCCCGTCACTCTGATCGGCTTCCGTCAGGAGCAGACCGGTTTCTTCGGTGCGATGACCGACATGTACGGATTCTGGTATAACTTTGTATATTTCCTGATGATCGTGGCGTTCACGTATTTCTATACGGCGATCACGGTGCGTCCGGCGCAGATGGCCGAGGAGATGAAGCGCAACAACGGCTTCATACCCGGCGTGAAGCCCGGCAAGCCCACCGTCGATTATCTTGATTCGATCATGTCGCGTATCACGCTTCCGGGCTCCATCTTCCTGGGCATCGTGGCCATACTTCCGGCCATCGCCCATGTATGCGGCCTGAACCGCAGCTTCGCATCCTTCTTCGGCGGCACCTCGCTGCTGATCCTGGTGGGTGTGATTCTGGATACGCTGCGCATCATCGAGGGTCACCTGCTGATGCACCGTTACGACGGTCTGATGAAGGATGGCCGGATCAAGGGACGTACCACAGGCAACGGAGCTTTCTGATACAGGAGAGAATAAGATGATATACGTCAAGACGGCGGAAGAGATAGAGAAGATGCGGCTGGCCTCGGATTTGGTGAGCCGCACTCTCGGCGAGGTGGCCAAGTGGGTGAAACCCGGCGAGACCACCCATCGTCTGGACTCCATAGCACGCGAGTTTATCCTCGACAACGGGGGTAAGCCCGCTTGCCTGGGGTACCAGGGTTTCCCCGGCACCTTGTGTATCGAGGTGAACGAGACGGTGGTTCACGGCTTTCCGTCGACCTATACGTTGCGCGAAGGCGACATCGTGGGCACGGACTGCGTGGCTGAACTGAACGGTTTCAACGGCGACAGCTGTTATACCTTTGCCGTAGGCGAGGTGGACGAGCAGAAGCGTCATCTTCTGGATGTGACCCTGCAGTCGCTGTACGTAGGCATAGAACAGGCCCGTGCGGGCAAGCGCATAGGCGACATAGCCAATGCGGTGCAGACCTGGTGCGAGCGTCGCGGACTGAGCGTGGTGCGCGAGATGTGCGGCCACGGCATAGGCCGGAGCATGCACGAGGATCCCGAGGTGCCCAACTACGGACGCCGCGGCACCGGCCCGATGCTGAAACCCGGAATGTGCATCTGCATCGAGCCTATGATCAACGCCGGAAGCAAGAACATCGTGATAGCGCAGAACGGCTGGGAATGCCGCACGCGCGACCGCAAGCCCTCGGCCCATTTCGAGCACACGCTGCTCATCACCGAGGACGCTCCGGAGATACTCACCACCTTCCGGTATATAGAGGAGGCACTTGGCATCCCCGTGTCGGGCGACCGCCTGAAGGCGTAACATTTTTAGAATCGGAAAGCAAACAGACTAATATGGCAAAGCAAGCAGCTATTGAGCAAGACGGTGTAATTCTCGAGGCCCTGAGCAACGCGATGTTCCGAGTGGAACTGACCAACGGCCATCAGATCATGGCTCACATATCGGGAAAGATGAGAATGCACTATATCAAAATCCTGCCCGGCGACAAGGTTAAGGTCGAGATGTCGCCCTACGACCTGTCGAAAGGCAGAATATCATTCAGATATAAATAATACCCAATATGAAAGTTAGAGCATCCGTAAAGAAGCGCACTCCCGACAGCAAGATCGTTCGCCGCAAAGGGAGACTGTATGTGATCAACAAGAAGAATCCGAAACTAAAACAGCGTCAGGGCTAACCTCGTTTTCCGGAATGGAGAAAAATGGTTAACTTTGCACAAAAATAGATTAGAAGCTATATATGGCAGTAAGAATTGTCGGCGTAGATTTGCCGCAGAACAAACGAGGAGAGATAGCGTTGACGTATATCTTCGGCATAGGCCGGAGCTCGGCGGGCAAGATTCTGGATGCCGCCGGAGTCGACAAGGACATCAAGGTTCAGGACTGGACCGACGCGCAGGCAGCCGCCGTGCGTGAGGAGATCCAGAAGAACTACAAGGTAGAGGGCGACCTTCGCACGGAGGTGCAGCTTAACATCAAGCGATTGATGGATATCGGCTGCTACCGCGGCATCCGTCACCGTATCGGACTTCCGGTGCGCGGACAGAGCACGAAGAACAATGCCCGTACGCGCAAGGGCCGCAAGAAGACAGTGGCCAACAAGAAGAAAGCTACTAAATAATAGAATAAGAAATGGCAAAAAAGACAGTCGCAGCAAAGAAGAGGAATGTCAAGGTTGGCGCGAATGGCCAGCTTCATGTGCATAGCTCCTTCAACAACATCATCGTGTGTCTTGCCAACAGCGAGGGCCAGGTAATCAGCTGGAGCTCGGCCGGCAAGATGGGCTTTAGAGGCTCAAAGAAGAACACTCCGTATGCAGCCCAGATGGCAGCACAGGATTGTGCGAAAGTAGCGTACGATCTGGGACTTCGCAAAGTAAAGGCATACGTCAAGGGACCCGGTAACGGTCGCGAGGCTGCCATCCGCTTTGTGCACGGAGCCGGAATCGAGGTGACAGAGATCGTCGACGTTACTCCGCTTCCCCACAATGGATGTCGTCCTCCCAAGCGCCGTCGCGTATAATACAGGAAGACAAACAATACAGCATACAAGACTTCCGTCCCGCTGAGCGCCCTGAATGCGAATAGACCCTCCCATAACTACCTCTCGAGGGTCGCGGCTGCGCTAAGGGGAGAGCCTCAAGGACACAACACAGAAGACAAAAATGGCAAGATACACAGGACCAAAGACAAAAATCGCCCGCAAGTTCGGCGAGCCGATTTACGGTGAGGACAAGGTTCTCGCCAAGAAGAATTATCCGCCGGGACAGCACGGCGCCAACCGTCGCCGCAAGACGTCGGAGTATGGCCAGCAGCTGCGTGAGAAGCAGAAGGCCAAATATACATACGGTGTACTGGAGCGTCAGTTCCGCAACCTGTTCGAGCATGCAGCACGTACCAAGGGTATTACCGGCGAGGTGCTCCTGCAGTTGCTGGAGAGCCGTCTGGACAACGTAGTGTACCGTCTGGGACTGGCGGCATCGCGTCCCGCAGCGCGCCAGCTGGTGCTCCACAAGCACATCTGCGTCAACGGCAAGCCCGTAAACATCCCCTCGTACCGCGTAGTGCCCGGTGACGTCGTTACCGTACGCGAGAAGTCCAAGAACCTCGAGGTGATCACCGACTGCGTGGCCGGTTTCAACCACTCGAAGTATCCCTGGATCGAATGGGACGAGCAGATCAAGGGCGGCAAGTTCCTGCACCTGCCGGAGCGCGCCGACATCCCCGAGACGATCAAGGAACAGCTCATCGTTGAGTTATATTCTAAATAATAAAGAAAGAGATACCCATGCCAATATTAGCATTTCAGAAGCCCGACAAGGTGATCATGCTGGAGGCAGACAACAAATTCGGCAAGTTCGAGTTCCGTCCGCTGGAGCCTGGCTACGGCCAGACCATCGGCAACGCTCTGCGTCGAATCCTGCTGTCGTCGCTGGGTGGTTTCGCCATCAATACCATCCGTATCGACGGCGTAGCCCACGAGCTTGACACTATCCCCGGCGTGAAGGAGGATGTCACCAACATCATCCTGAATCTGAAGCAGATTCGCTTCAAACGCATCACGGAGGACGCCGAATTCGAGAAGGCGTCGGTAGCCGTAGGGGGCAAGGAAGAGTTCACTGCCGGCGATCTTGGCTCAGTGCTGTCCGGTTTCCAGGTACTGAACCCGGAACTGGTGATATGCCACCTGGACGAGAGCGCCAGCTTCAACCTCGAGTATACGATCAATCAGGGACGTGGCTGGGTGCCCGCAGACGAAAACCGCGAGTTGCTCGGCGACGATGACCTGAACGTCATCGCGATCGACTCCATCTATACGCCCATCAAGAACGTGAAGTACGTGGTGGAGAACTACCGCGTGGAGCAGAAGACGGACTATGAGAAACTGATTCTGGAGGTCACCACCGACGGAAGCATCAATCCGAAGGACGCCCTCAAGGAGGCAGCCAAGATCCTGATCCAGCACTTCCTGATGTTCAGCGACGAGAAGATCACGCTTGAGACACCCAAGCAGGAGTCGCCCGAGGAGTTTGACGAGGAAATACTGCACATGCGCCAGCTGCTTAAGAGCAAGCTCGTGGACATGGACCTGTCCGTTCGTGCCCTGAACTGCCTCAAGAGCGCCGAGGTCGAGACTCTCGGCCAGCTCGTTCAGTATGAGAAAGGCGAGCTGCTGAAGTTCCGCAACTTCGGCCGCAAGTCACTCTCCGAGCTCGACGACCTTCTCGAGAAGAACAACCTGTCGTTCGGGATGGATATTTCGAAGTACAAATTAGATAAAGACTAATCAACGATGAGACATAATAAGAAATTCAATCACCTGAGCCGCAAGAAGGCACACCGCGACGCGCTGCTGTCGAACCTTGCAATCGCACTGTTTGCCAAGAAGCGGATTTTCACCACGGTAGCCAAGGCCAAGGCGTTGCGAGTATTTGCCGAGCCGTTGGTGACACGCGCCAAGCACGACGATACCAACAACCGTCGTCTGGTGTTCAGCTATCTTCAGAACCGTGACGCTGTCAAGGAACTGTTCGGCGTAATCGCCGACAAGGTTGCTGACCGTCCGGGCGGATACCTCCGTATCCTCAAGACCGGTCACCGTCTGGGCGACAACGCCGAGATGTGCATGATCGAGTTCGTGGACTTCAACGAGAACGCCGGCACGAAGGCCGAGGCCAAGAAAGCCAAGACCACACGCCGCTCGCGCTCCAAGAAAGTGAACACCGAGGCTGTGGCTGCAGAGCCCGCAACGGTTCAGGACAAGGCCGAGGAGGCTCCCAAAGCAGAAGCTCCCGCAGAGGAACCCAAAGCTGAGTAAATCCCAATAATTCAGATAGAACAGGACGTGGCCCGCGGGTCGCGTCCTGTTTGTTTACGCAAGGACCCTAAGGACCCTAAGGACTTTAAGGACTTTAAGGACTTTAAGGACTTTAATGACTTTAAGGACTTTAATGTCTTTAAGGACTTTAAGGACCCTAAAAAACAGGACCCTTAAAGCCATTTGAACTTGCGTAAGACGGCCAGGAGCAGCAGCGACACGCACAACGAGCCGCCGACGATGCACCAGAACACCCAGGGATGGTTGCCGTAGGAGATGTCGACGTTCATGCCGTAGAACGAGGCTACCAGCGTTGGAAGCATCAGCACGAACGACAGACCGGTCATGCGCTTCATTATGTCATTGACATTATTGCTGATGATGGACGCGAACGACGACAGCTTCGATTCCAGGATGTCGTTGTATATCTTTACCGTGGAATCCGTCTGCTGCAACTCGATCTCGACGTCCTCCAGCAGATCGTTGTCCAGCCGGTCGCCGTAAATGCTGCGGATGCGTCCTGTAAGGGCGATGTTGCCCTGTACGGAGGTGTTGAAATACACCAATGTGGACTGCAGTCCCTGCATTTCAAGCAGATCCTTGTTGCGGATGCTGCGCTCCATGTGCCGTTCGGCTTCGGTGACGCGATGGTTCAGGTCCTTGAGGTACTGCAGATACCAATAGGCCGACGAATACAGGATACGCAGCGTGAAATTAGCCACGTCGTCCACATGTATGCCGCGACGGCGCGTGTGGTCCACGAAATCCGCGACCAGTTCCGATTTGTGGTAGCATACCGTCACAAGAATCTCGTTGTTGGATATGATGCCGATTGGCACGGTGATGTAGGGAGCGCTCTGCCCGGCCGTGTTCCTGACGGGAATGCGGAGGATGGTGAGGCGCCAGTTGCCGTCGTGTTCCACACGGCTGCGCTCGTCCGGATCCGCAAGGCTGTCCAGGAAATCGGGCGGAACGTTCAGATCGTCGAGCAGGAACCTGACGTCGTCCTGTTGAGGACATTCCACGGACACCCAGCAGAATGGACGCCATGCGTCGCATTCCACAAATCCGTTGTCGCTGCAATAAAACCTTTTCATGTCCTTATATCATAGTGGAAACGTTACGGCGGGAGTGCAAGCCGCGGACTTGCACCACGATGCTATCCTGTTGTATTTATAACAACAGGGGGCAACGGGATGTTTCTGTTGTGTGTCATATTTGTTAAGGTGAGTGAAAGTGAGGCGGTTCGATTTGTGTTAATGGCTGATGTTTATTATCTTTGCATTTGATAGAATGGCGACCGCAGGATCGTCGATATGTATATGAAACCGGAATTTAGAAAAACTCACAATTTAATCTCCAAACATAGCTACATGAAACTTATCAGGACAATGATGTTGGCCTCGATGCTGACAGGTGCCGGAATGCTGCTGGCCCGTCCGGCCATTCCGCGTGATCCGGAAATCGAGAAGAAAGTAGAGGCGACCTTGAAGAAGATGAACCTCGACCAGAAAGTAGGCCAGATGCTCGAGCTGAACCTCGACGTGTTCGGCCATACGGACTGGAGCACAGGCACGCCGAAATGGACCCTCGACGAGGCACGCCTCGACACAGTGATTCAGAAATGGCAGCCCGGATCGTTCCTTAACGCACCCGGCACATACGCAGGCTCGCTCGAGCAATGGCAGTACTGGATTCCGACCATCCAGAAGCTGTCGATGAAGTATATCGGCATCCCTACCATCTATGGTCTTGACAACAACCATGGCGTGACCTACGTGCAGGGTGGCATCATGTTCCCGCAGCCCATCAACCTGGCCGCGTCGTTCAACACCGAACTGGCGCGCGAGATGGCAGGCATCACCGCCTACGAGAGCCGCGCCGCCGACTGTCCCTGGGTCTACAACCCCGTCACCGACCTGGGCCGCGATCCCCGCTGGCCCCGCATCTGGGAAAGCTTCGGCGAGGACCCGCTGGTCAACGCCCGCATGTCCGTGGCGCAGGTAGAGGGATATCAGGGACCGAATCCCAACAAGGTAGGCAAATACAACGTGGCCGCATGTACGAAGCACTATATGGGCTACGGCGCACCCTGGTCCGGCAAGGACCGTACGCCCGCTTATCTGTCCGAGCAGCAGATACGCGAGAAATATTTCGAGCCTTTCCGCGCCCAGATCATGGCCGGCTCGCTCTCCATCATGGTGAACTCGGCCAGCATCAACGGCGAGCCCGTTCATGCCAGCTACAAGTACCTGACCCAGTGGCTTAAGAAGGACCTGGACTGGGACGGCATGATCGTGACCGACTGGGCCGACATCAACAACCTGTTCCAGCGCGAGCGTGTGGCCAAGGACAAGAAGGACGCCATCCGCCTGGCCATCAACGCCGGCATCGACATGACCATGGACCCCTATAACGTCGATTTCTGCTTCCTGCTTAAAGAACTGGTGAACGAGGGCAAGGTCAGCATGGACCGCATCGACGACGCCGTACGCCGCATCCTGCGCCTGAAATATCGTCTGAACCTGTTCAAGGAACCCAACACGGGCGGCAAGGACTATAAGGAGTTCGGCAGCGCCGAGAATGCCGAGAAAGCACTCCGTTCGGCCGAGCAGACCGAGATACTGCTGAAGAACGTCAACAACCTGCTGCCCTTGGCCAAGGGGAAGAAGATATTGGTAACCGGACCTAACGCCAACACGATGCGCGCGCTGAACGGCGGCTGGACCTACACATGGCAGGGCAACAACGCCGATGCCCTCTACGAGCCTTACAACACCATCTACGAGGCCCTGAGCAACAAGTACGGCAAGGAGAACGTGACTCTGAAAGAGGGCGTGACCTACAACGAGAAGGGACAGTATTGGCAGGAGAACGAGCCGGACTACGCATCGGCCGTCGCAGCCGCTGCCGATGTCGATGTCATCGTGGCCTGCATCGGCGAGAACAGCTACACCGAAACTCCGGGCAACCTCGACGACCTCTGGCTGTCGGCCAACCAGCGTCAGCTGGTCAAGGAGCTGGCCAAGACCGGCAAGCCCATCATACTGATTCTTAACGAGGGCCGTCCCCGCCTCATCACCGACATCGAGCCTCTTGCAGGCGCCATCGTCAACGTGCTGCTCCCCGGCAACTACGGCGGCGACGCGCTGGCGAACCTGATGGCAGGCGACGCCAACTTCTCGGCCAAGATGCCTTACACATATCCGCGCGAGATCAACGCCCTGAGCAACTACGACTATAAGGTCAGCGAGGAAGTGGGCACCATGGAGGGAGCCTACAACTACGACGCCAAGGTGTCGCTGCTCTGGCCCTTCGGCTACGGACTGAGCTACACCACTTACGGTTATTCCAACCTGCGCGTGGACCGCGACCGGTTTACCGCCGACGACACCATCACCGTCAGCGTCGATGTGACCAATACGGGTAAAGTGGCCGGCATGGAGCCCGTGCTGCTCTACAGCTCCGACCTCGTGGCATCGTTGGTGCCCGACAACAAGCGTCTGCGCGACTTCACCAAGATTTCGCTGAATCCCGGCGAGACCAAGACCGTGACGTTCAAGCTCCCCGGCAACTCGATGGCGTTCGTGGGCAACGACGGCAAATGGATTCTTGAGGAAGGCGCCTTCGAGCTGAAAGTGGCCAATCTCACCGTGCCCGTCACCTGCACCGCCACCAAGGTGTGGGACACCCCGAACATGTAAATTATCAGCGGGCGATGTTGACGTACAGGGGCTGGATGTATTTCCGGCCCCTGTTTGCTATGCGTATGCAGAAGGAAGCGGAGCCGTTGTTGGCGGTGCGGCCCGTCAGGGCGGCGGCGTCAATGGACGAAGTGTTGTATGCACGGTCCTGCGTCGAGGTGGTATTAGTGCGGAAGCGTGCGTTAAGGTGCATTCCGTTCTCGTTGCCTGTCGCCGAATATTCGCTCCATTCCAGACGCCATTCGTAGCATATCACCTCGTCGGTGGTGGCGCCCGTGAATCCGGACGGACCTGTGGCCACCGCCAGCGGCGTGCCGTTTACGCCGTAGATGTTCTGCTTGTCGCTCTCGAACGTGATGACCAGCGGGAACTGCGACTGCGACAGTCCCGACGGCACCGTAAGCTCCACCGTGAACTCGCTGCCTATGGTCGATGCGGGAGCCGTGGCCGAAACGTTGCCGAACTCCCACGGACGGCGCAGCATGAACGTGACGGTGCGCCCCAGTCCTGCCGTGCCGCCGCTGTAATATATGCGTATGTTCTGCTCCAGGCGACGGTTGTCGGAGGGTATCGCCTTGGTGGTGACATTCAGGTTATACCATCCGTCGTCGCCGCGGGTCACGGTGGCGTTGGATATCACGTCGCCTGTCAGGTCGATAGTCTTGGCCGACGTGGCCGTGGCCCCCGACACGTCGTATTCCGTCGCCTCGTTTGAGACGTCGTATATCTTCAGCTTCGTCGGGTCGAAAGTCTTGCCGTTGGCCGGCGTGTAGCGGAATCTCAGCGCGTAACCGGCGGTCTGCTCGGTAAAGATGACACGCGTGGAGCTGACCTCGATTTTCTCCCCTTCGTAACCGATGGAGAACAGGTCGCGCGTCACGATGGAGGTGGACAGATTGTTATGTGCCGCGCCGTTCATGGCGTCAAGTACAGTGGGCGCACCCTCGCCGCCCACTTCGGTGATGTCGACGGTGTACTGGAAATTGCGCAGCAGGTCGTAGAAGCCGAACTTGCCCTCTTTGTCGCGTCCTATGTCTATCTTGTAATAGCATCGTTTGCCGCGATATTCGCCGGCCACTATCATGTATGTCACCATCACGTCGTTGCCGGCCGAAGTGACCGAACTCTGCGTGCGTTCGTAGATGTAGCACGGGGTGTCGGCTGCGCCGGCCGCCAGACCCGTTATTGACTCCTGAAGTGCACGGGTCACCTCCGTATCGGTGGTGTGCGTCATGCTCACGTCGCTGCCCGCCGGGTTGACGCCGTAGTATCCCTGCGCTATGATGTCGTCGTAGCTGATCAGCTGGTTGTCCGAGTCAAGGAATGTGGCGAACAGATGGTCTTTATAAATATAGGGAGCCACCGTGCCGGAACTCGGCCGGTTCACTACCGTGTAGCCCAACATGCGGAACACGTTCGGGTCGGCCGAGCAGGTAGCCGTCAGTTTCACGAAGTTGCGTATCAGTTTCACGGTCAGCTGCATGTTGTCGGTGATGCTGTCCAGCTCCCTGATGCCCCAGTAGGCATCGGTGCCGCCGTTCACCACCAAGGCCGGCATTACGGTAGTCTCGCTGGCCATGGCCGATATATATTCGCCACCGCTGATGTCATGCAGGTCGGGCGCCGACGTGATGACGAAATGCAGTCTGCGCGGACGCGACGAACTGTAGATGTTGCTGACCTTGAAATACACCATCTTGCTTGCGGGGTCGATGTTGATGATCTGCACGTCCTGTGGGCCGATGAACTGCAGCATCACCCCTGCGGGATCGAATACGAACAGATTTACCTTTAGCGTGTTCAGCAGCTCGTCTACAGTCGGCTCGTCGTTCATGGCGCGCGATGACGGGGTGAAGGACAGCTCGGGAAACGAAGCACCCGTCACGATTTCGACAGGCGTGCCGTCGGGTACGCCTGCATCCGGCAGGTCGGGTGTGTCCTGGCTTCGGCATGACGCCATAAGCGCTGCGGACAGCAATATGAGGATTGTGTATAATGCTTTCATGGTCTGTTGCCGTTTGTGGTCCGTCTCCTGTCGCCCCAGGTGAACCGGGTTTTGGTCGTCAGTGTGTCCGTCTTCCAGTACCATTCGTCGTACACGCAGCGCACGGCCCGTCGTTCGTTATCGCCAGTACCGGTTTCAACAACAGTCACGGATGGATTTGTTGTGCTGTTATTTACATCCACGCCACCGGAAGCGCACCAGTAATTGGCTGTACTTCCCTGAGAACCGAATAGATAGGGAATATACTGTTTGTTAGACAGGAGGCAGATATACTCGATTTCGGCGGCTGTGGGGAGACGCCATCTGCCTGCGGGACGACCGTTTTCCTGATATGACGCGCACCGGCGCTGGGCGCCACGACGCGAAATCTGATAGGTTACGCCCCACTGTGACGCAACCCGGATCTGAGGTGCTATGAAGCGTACTTTGGTGTCATTGTCATCGGCCGGATAGTAATATTGCAGCTGCCGGCTATTATCCTGCATACTCCATGCTGCCACAGCCGATGCCGAAACACCCGTTTCGTTCAGATTGTCGATGTCACGTGTGCGCGGGTCTGCAATGATGTAGTTGTCGTTCTGTGAAAACTTGGAGATGGTAAGTATATACGTATTCTTGTTAGTTACATAGGAGTTTTCGTTATGATAAGAACCGAGCCAATAACGCCGCTGCCGGTCATTTGATGGCCAGTCATCATAAGATGAGGTTGTTGTGAGGTAACCCTTATATGTTCCGTTACGATTATATTGGGTATTCTGATTGTTGATGAACCGGGTTCCTGAACCTGTCAGCTGGCTTGTGATGTATATGGCGGGAGTCTGCGTCACTACAACGGTGGCACGGGCCGACGGCTCGTTGGCCGGAGCGTCCGTATGCCGCAGCCTGATGGTGAACGTGTAGGCGTTGATGGCGTCATTGGCAGTGAGGGTGGCCCGGGTGCTCCATGAGATATGCAGTAGGTCGCGACGGATGTTCAGCGTGCCTTTCACCGGGTCGACCTCGATGCCGGCAAAGTTCGTGGCCGGCCTGTAGGCCGAACAGTCGCTGTATGTGTAGTTGCCGGTCTTGGCCAATGTTATATCGCGGTCACGGTCGTTCTTGAAATCATGCCATACCAGATGCACCGACTCTATTTCCACAGGGTGCGAGGTGTTGTAGGGAATAGAGAGGGACGTGCTGTTGGCCATCTCGAAGCAGTATGCGTCCATTGCCGTCGAGAAGTCGTTGTTGTTCAGCAGCAGGTAGCGTATCTCCTTGATGTCGGTGGGGAGAGTGTGCACGTTCCACTGCATGTTGTAGTTCCAGTCAAACAGCATGTCGACGGGCTGCTGCACCGTGACGCCGCCGAGACGCCCGATGGTGACGCGCATGTCATAGTGCGTGTTGCGCTCTATGTAGTACCGTTCCGGCTGGACGCTGAGACGGTAATAGGTCACGATGTTCTGCACCTTGCCCTGCTGGTCGGTGTACCACCACGGAATCTCCAGCGTCAGGAAGCAGTTGCCGCGCGGCGAGAAGGAATCCCAGCGGTTGGGATATGAATAGAATGGAACGCTCTGGACGTACTTGTATTTGGGTTGCGAGTCGTCGGGAGTGAATGCCGAACCGACATTTTCCGTGGCATATATTTCGTTGGAATACAGGGCGTCTTCGTCTGCCGGGAGTGCGGGAGTGTTCAGTCTGGACTGCGCCACGCCGTTGGCAATCCATACGTGCATTTGGTCGGCGCGCGAATGGTATATGGTCCTCACTATCTGCTCGCTGCCGTCCAGCGGGCTGACGATTTTCTGCTCCACTTCTATTGAGTCGGGCAGGTTTACGGCCAGGGTCAGTTTTGCGGCGGCGCGTTGCAGGGTGACGGTGCCGGACACGATGCGGTCGGCGCGGTTCAGCGACAGCTCGGCGAACCCGTCCATGGCGAAACTGTCCTGCACGCGCGTCTTGTCGAAGTCCGAGTCCACGACGGTAGCCTTAAGGCCTGAGACAATGGTGGATGTGAGCCGGCTTTCGTCCACATTGGCCACGGCGTAGACATAGCAGCGGTCGGACGCGGGACCGAACAGTCCCCCCTCCTTCAGCGCGTTGTCGGGCAATGCCAGGGTGATGTGGCGCGAATACACGAACTCTCCGTCTATCGTCACGTCATAAATCGCCGCCGAAGTGTCGTCGTCATGCCCCTCGGCCGCGTAGAAGAACAGGTGCAGGCTCTTGACGGTGAATTCGTTCAGCTCGTCGCTGCCTGCGCGGGTGCCTGCGAAGGGTATGTCCACGTTCAGCGTGATACAGTCGGAGTCAGGCTGCTTAATGTCGTCGCGTGAGCGGTCGCATCCCTGCCACAGCAGGAACGCCGTCGCCGAAACCATCAGAATATATATGCGGATCAAGCCTTTCATAATTTATTCTCGCGATATATGATGAACCTTGAGCTCATGGCCGGCGTGAGCGGTGCGTACAGCACGGTGCCGTCAACGGTACGCACCTCGATCACCAGTTCGGCCCAGTGACGGTAGGAATCGGCCGCCCCTTTGCCGCGTATATGTATAGTGGCCTGTTCGCCCACAAGACCCTCGGCGTAAACGCGCTGCGAGCCGGGCACCACGTTGCCGTCAGTGTCCGTGTCCACGAACTCGAAGGCATCCACGCCGTTCTCGCCCGGTATGAAGTATGCCCGCCACGTCGCGCCCTTGGGCGACAGTATCGTGAACCGCCCCGTGGCATAGCCGGTGGTGCCGTTCAGTATCGACAGCTGTTCCTCCGGTTGGCCGTTGTAGGTCTCGGTCGTGACGGCGAAGCTGTTGCCGTCGTATTCCCATTTCAGGAATCCGTCAGGCTCTACGCTCACGATGTTGTCCAGCTCGAACTCGTCGGTCTGCACGGTCCAGTCGCTGACATCCACGTCCAGGTCCAGGATGGTGTTGAACGCCTTGACGTCGAAGCGGTAGATATGGTTGCGAATCAGTTCCTTGCCTATCCCGGCGCGGAACGGCTCCAGTCCCGTCTCGAACTGACGGGGCGCCTGTCCCGGCTCCACAATGGCCGTGACGCGGAACCGCATGTCGGCCACGGCCGCCTCCGGACAGTAGAATATGTACTTGCCGTTTACGGTGCGGGCCGACACGGCATCGGTTGTGGCAGCGGCAGGATAAATGTTGGCCTCACGCAGTCCCGACGGATAGTCGTCGAAACGGGGACGGAGGTATCCCCGGTTAAGCCACGACACCATTTCGACATTGGTGATTTTGGGGTAACGCTGTCCGTCGGGTCCCGTGACGGGATTGGTGATTGCATCGCGCACCTCGATCTTGCACAGGGCGCGTATCATGTCGATGTCTCCGGCCACGGGGGCGTCCGTCCCTTGCATCAGCGTTTCCTTGGGCACGTAGAATCCCTTGACTCCGTACATCGGGATGCCGGACTCCACGGTGGGGAAATAATTGTCGGACACCAGGAACGAGTCCGCGACATCCTGCATGAAGGTGTCGCCGGGAGGATAGTCGGTGTATCGGCCTCCGATTCCTTCCAGGTTGGCCAGTATCATTACGGTAAAGGCGACGTTGGCGTCGTCGTCGAAATTGTCGAAATATTCGTGTGTGAACGAGGCCGAGACGGTATAGTAGCCGTCGTTGGTCACGTCGCTGCCCACATAGTCCAGGTCCGAGGGGCGTACGGACTTCAGCAGGCGCCCGCTCTGGTCGAAGAACAGGATGCGCATGTCGTCGGCGTTCAGGATGCGTTCGGCCACATTGGCGGCGTCTTCCTCCCATACGCCTAAGGCGCGTGTGGACTGCGGGGTGTCCTCGGTATATATGGTGAACTTGAACGATATCCGGCTCCCGTCGGTGTCGCCGTCACGCCCCGGCTCCCGGCCGGACCTGCATGACGATGCCGTGACCGACACAATCAGCCACAGCACGACGAGAGTCAATATGTCAAGTGCTTTAGTCATTGTTGATTACCAGTCCTGGTATTGCACCGGGGGTGTCGCCCAGTTGTTGACGTAGATCATGGCGGCGCGATCCCAGTTGTTGTTACGGTCAAGTATGAACGTGATGGTGTAGTCGTCCTGGCGGTCCAGGTATTCCCCGTCGGACATCATGGAGTGGTATTCTCCCTTGTATAGCAGCAGGTTGCGTTCCAGCGGCACGGAGATGATTCGTTCGCCGTCGGCCGTGCGGTACACGTCCAGGCGCGAGTTGCCGTCGGGCACCAGACGCGCCATCGAGATTTCGGCCGCGAGTGCCGACTGCACCGGCTCGCTCTTGGTCTCGCTCTCAAGCATAATCGGAGTGACGTGCCACGGGCGGTAGGTGACGCGGCCCGCCGGGTCGAGGGTATTGTCATAATTCATCAGGGCGTTCCCCGAGGTGATGGAGAACGTGAAGCCCGATTCGTCCAGCTGGGTGCCGTCCAAGTTGTGCAGCATCACGCAGACGCGGTTGGTGTTCTTGGTCAGATACACGGTGGCCGTCTGCGCCTGGTCGTGGCCTAAGGAGTTGCCGCTAACGAACGTCACTCCGCGCGACAGGCCGTGGTACAGGTTGTTCAGCCTGCGGCCGGAGACGCCGTTTTCGGTGTTGAGGGTCACATTGTGCTGTTGAAGCATATCCGCCGCCGGGGCGGCATAGCCGAAGGAGTCGCCTTCGGCCATGCCTGCCCAGCAGAGAATATCGTAGGTGCCGGGAGGTATGGGCAACGCCACACGGTAGTCAGCCGACTCAAGCGCGGCGCCGCTGTCGGCGTAGGAATATACCTCCCTGCCCGTAGAGGAATCGAACACCTTGACATCCACGGACCGTACCTGACTCGCAAAGGCGTCGGTGTACAGCATGTTGCGGTCGAACACCAGCCGGAGGTCGTAGGTGTCCTTGCATTCGGCAAAGTCATCCCTGATGCAGCCGCCCGTAAGGACCGATGCCATTGTTGATATGCAGATGATGCCGCAGATGCGGGCAAGGTGTCTTGTATTCATATTACTGAATTGTTCTGAGAAATGAAGGAACGGATCCTTAGCTTGATTTTAATGGGAAGCAGGCTGTTACCATTCCCAGTTCTGGGTGGGAAGAGTGGCCCACTTCTGGATGTTGACGCGGAACTTGACGGCGTAGCTTACCTTGTCGGTGGGAGGCAGCAGCGGATCATCGGTGCTGATGATGCCTGTGCCGAGTCCGGCAATCGTCTGGATGTTGATGGTGTAGATGTGGTTGCGGACAATACCGAAGTCGCCGGTCTTCATCTTGCTCCAGTCCCAGTCGGCCATAGGCAGTTCCTTGTTGTCGTTGTTCTCGCGGTACCATCCCCAGTGCTGGATTGGAGCGCTGAAGAACGCCATGCCGTCGATATAAGCGTGGGCACCGCCCAAGTTCTGGTACAGCAGGCGGTTGGCCTTGTTGATGGCTTCGGTGGAATTGATCTCGGTGTACTGTTTCGTGTCGGAATCGTAGTAGTAGAATCCGCTGTTGGCCGCGTTGATCTGCAGCGTCACGAGATCGCCGCCCAATTTCAGGCCGGTGCGCACGTCCTTCTTGGGATGCTCAACTGTGAATGTGTTGGCGCCGGGCGTCAGGTCAGCCTGGCGGACGGGTGTATAGCCGGTGCCGTTCTGCTTCAGGATAACGGTCTGTGTCTCCAGCAGGCGGTCGTGGATGGTCTTGACGCCGGCAATGTCGCCGTTGTTGGCCGCGTAGATCTCAGGCAGTCCGTCGGCGTTTTTCTGATATGTATAGAACGTCTTGGCTTCGCCGCCGATCTTGTACTGACCTACCAGCACTACCGAAGGAATGGATGTGAGGGGCAGGTACTGGTCGGGCATGTTGTCGCCGGTGAGGCGCGAACCCTTCAGGGTACTCTCTATTATGTACTGCGGCTGGCCGATGGTGTTCTGTGCCGTGTTGGCCGACTGATAGTAAACCATGTAGGGATAGTCTTCGTCCTCAACATCCAGGATATCGTCGGCCACGAGGGGGTAGTTGTCTTCGTAGTATCCGGGCGTACGGGCCCAGAACGAGCGGAAGTGTTCGGGTTTGTTCCAGCCGGAGAACAGGATGGCGTTGAGGCCGTCGTAAGGCATGAAATTAAGTCCTGTCTGGTTTTCCTGACGGAACGACTTGAGGAAGAAGAACTCCTTCTCGTAGGCGTTTACGCCCCACTTCAGGGGTGTGAATTCAAGTTCGATGCTGTTGGCCGCTTTGAATGTCTTGACGGCGCCTTCGTTGATGCTGAAGTTTACCTTGGCGGCATAACGCTCAACATAGATGTCCACCACCACGTCCTCTACCTTGTCAGCCGGCAGTTTCTCCAGCTCGGTCATGGTCAGCAGCTTGTCGGTGTCGAACGGCGTAGCCATGATCAGCTGGTTTTCCTGACCTGTGACCTCATCGAGGCCATAGTACACCGAGTTGTTCATGGAGAAATACGTTTTGCCGTCGCCTTCATGGCTGTAGAACTTGTCCAGCAGTTCGGCCTGCGCCTGTTCCATGCTCAGACCCTCGTAGAAGTTCTCGGTATGCACGGCGTTGACGATACAGATCACATACTGGGGCATCTTTTCACCCTGCACCAGATTGATGGGTACGTTGGCCTCGTAGAATCCATGCACCGAGGGCTTTGCGGCCTGCTGGGCGTCGGAAGGCTTGGTTGGATCCACGGCAGCGGTCAGTCCCATGGGTACGTGGCTGTGGTAGTTCTTGTCCGCGTCGTACAGATAGAAGTCGACTGTGCGGATCTTGTTTTCGGCCTCGGTGCCGTTCGCGTAGTCGGTTTCCGGTGTGTCGCCGATGGCGCGAGTGCCGTCGCCTCCCGCGTTCACCAGGTTCACCTTGAGGTAACGTGTCTCTGACTTGTCGGCCACGCCCTGGTTGCCGGAGTCGGGCGCGTCAGCCGAACAGGACGCAAGAAGCGCCAGCGGCAAACCCGCAAATAGCAGTTTTAGATAATTTCGCATAATCTTGATTGGTTTATAATGAATTGTATTGTTGTTGTGTTTTTAAGGAACGATGACTCAGGCAGGGTAACCGCGCTATGAATTACGTTAGACTGTGACATTGCAAAATTAGGTTATTGCGGGTGTTTATATTTATGCTTTTGTATAATTCGTATTATCCGTACGTAAAAATGCTGAACATCGGACTGAACAATAATTTATCCGGATATAAAATGTCTATTATCCAAACGTAAAAATAACAGAGATACAGTATGTTGTAAGTCTTGTTGTCTATTAAGGAAAATAGGCGGGATGTGGCATGTAATCCGTTTTTTTAGTAACTTTGGGATTGAATAACAAAATAATGCTAAGAAACACCCTGCGGATCACCTTGTGCGTTTTCTCCACGATATGTTTGTGGAGTGCATTCCTGTTGGTATTGGACTGGCGGGAAGTAAGCAATCCCGTGTGTCTGGCAATCATCCTGCTGTTATGCGGTGTGGGATGCATATTGCTGGCCTGGTTCACGCGGGAAGGCCGGTGTCTGCGGTCTCGGCCGGAAAATGGGATTCCGGATGGGACTGAAATATCGGCGGAGGAAGCCAGGGGAGAGGATTTCAACAGTCAGTTCGACAGCTATAAGCGTGACATCGAGTCCTGGATGCAGACCGAGCGGCCATATCTTAACGTTGATTTCAGTCTGCAGGAGGTGATAAACCGTTTTAAGCTGAATCGCACGTACGCGTCACGGATATTCAACGACGGTTTCGGTCAGAGTTTTCTGCTTGTGGTGAGGGAATACCGGATAGCATACGCCAAGGAACTGATGCGAGACAATCCGGGCATGTCCCTGTCGGATGTGGCGCAACAGTGCGGATATTCGACGGTACAGGCGTTTCACAAGGCGTTCGCCTACTGCAACGGCGGCATGACGCCCGGCAGGTACGCCCAGGGCCTGAAAGGGTAAGGTCTTTAAGGACTTTAGGGTCTTTAAGGACTTTAGGGTCTTTAAGGACTTTAAGGACTTTAGGGACTTTAGTGACTTTAGGAATTTTAGGGACTTCAGAGATCTTTCTTAAGGACGGTGCCGGTGGGAGAGAGGAGATATCTCACCGGCAGCACGCGCAGGTCGTAAAGATCCTCTATATCCGTCAGCGGTTTGCCGACACTCCATTCCGGGGGCATGTTTTCGGCGGCATAACGCAGCCATCGGCCGTCAGTGCCGGTGGCGCTTTCATTCTCTACGGATTCGTCGTGACGGGGCGATACATAGACGGCCAGGACACGAAGATTGCCGGAGGCTATCTGATCCTTCAGTCGGGTATCGGCCTTCATGTCGGCCAATACGCCGGCGCATACCTCGCAGTCAATGTCGAAGAACATCAGCAGAGTCTCGCATCCACGGGATTCCGACAGGCTGTGGCGCGAGCCATCCGTCAACACATATCTGAAATCATTGGCCTTCATGCCCGGGCGGTTCATCAGCGAGAGGTCGAGAAGATAGCGTGTGCGTGTCTTGGCTATGTCGGGGATGGACCTGCAGGCTGTAAAGGCATCGGCGAACGCTATATACAGGTCCTCGTCGCGCATCGGGGAATTGTAGTCGTACAGATACTTCGCCGCCATGCCGGCCACAAGGTCTATAGCCGGGCCATCGGTCGCCGCCTGTTCCACGAACCGGGTCAGCAGCGGCTGCAGCGAGTCGGCGGGCACGGAGGGGAGAACGGCCAGGTAATTGGCGAAATTCTGTTCCATGAAGGCCGTGTCGCCTGTAAGCGCCCGGTCGTTGAAATCGAGAGAGTCCCAGAAATGGCGTGCCAGATATGAGGCGCGCAGTTCAGGCTCGATAATCTCCCGGGGGACATCGGGAAGGGTGAGCTGGTGAGTGTCCGCGAGGGAAAGTGTATCCTGTTGTCGCTTATTCGCGTCATGGCCGGAACAGGATATAAAAAGCAACGCAGCCGCTGTCACTACAGCGGCTACGCCAACACAATTTCGAAAACAATACATCTTAATCATCATGCGTAGCGAATCGTGTCAAGGCGTCTGCCTTATGTAAAACGCTTCGCTGCGCCGATATCTTATATCACAGCTGTCATTTCAGGAATTTGACGTGGTCGCGCTTTTCCAGCACGAGGCGGATCTGCTCAAGGGCCTCCTTGGCTTCGGGAACCGAAGCCTGTACGGACTCCATACCCTTCCGGGCCTGCTCGTACCGGCCCTCTATGGCGTCGAGCACGGCGCGGGCGTAGGTGGCCGACGGATTGTCGCTGACGCGCGACAATAGGGCGCGGGCATACTTGATGTTGCCTTCGTTCATGGCCGAATTGGCGGCGTTCAGATTCGCTATGTCGTTGTCGGGATAATACCTTACGGCCGTCTCCCACACGTTGTCGTATTCCTTAGAGCCGACGGGATAGGAATTGGCGGCAAGGAAGAACTCGTTCAGGCTCAGGTTCTGGGGACGCTCCTTCAGCACGCGGCGAATCTCGTTGATGTCGGTGTAGGTGCGCAGCTCGTAGTCGATGGCGTAGTTGGTGTGACGCAGCGAGGGGTACACATGTTTCAGCAGGAATGCGTACGACGACGGGAAGCGGCGGCGCAGCTCGTCGTTGCGCTTCTCGATCGCCACGTTGCCGTGGTCGATGAATTCCAGGATCTGGGCGCGGTCGGGCAGGATGCTTACGGCCACCGAGTCGCGCAGGCCTTCCCAGTCCTCAGGCACCGAGTTGGTGTGGAACACCGATGCCGGGAACGTGTACTGGCCGCGCACATACTCCTTCACGGCCTCCGTACGCCCCTTGGCCAGACGCACGTTGTTGCTGTACGGGCCTTCGGGCGACGCGAAACCGGTCAGCGTGATGGACTTGACCGTGGCGTCGGCCATCATGCGCACGGTGTCGATGCTGTTGGTTATCTTGCGCAGCTCCACCGGGTTGACCATATAGTCGGGATATATCTCCGTGCGGTTCACGGGGAAGTTCACGTACGCCTTGCCCTCGATGCGGCGCATCTTGCGCTCCTCGGCCTGCGGCACGTCGTAATGGAACCGGGGCGTGAACGTGGCGGGGCGCCAGTCCAGGTCGGCCATAGACACGTCCTCGGCCGGACCGTTAGGCACACCGCAGCAGCCCGACGAACGGCCCTGCAGCTCCAGACGGCTATGGTCCATCCACTTCTGCCACTCCGCCTCGGCCTGATAGCCGTAGACGTCGCCGTGGCCCGAGCGGAGTATCTTGCCGCCGAAGTCCTCGGCACGCTCAGTGTCGTAGAATGCGTTGCGGCCGGCCACGATGAAGCCGGGCAGCGCGATGGAATCGTTCGAATCCAGCGATTTCAGCACCGGAGTCACCTCCATGCGCTGGTTATAGCTCAGCCGGTAGTCCCGGGGATGTACGTTCATGCCCACCTTCAGCAGACCGTGTTCCTTGGCCACGCTCATGTCCGTGACATGATACAGGGCATTGTCCTGAGCCGAAACGTTCAATATTGCAGCGGCCGCCAACACGACCGTCATCATATACTTGCTCATGATATTGTCAGTTATTTAGGTTCGCTTGTAAAGAATTTAATAAATTTACTCTCACAGAACTGCGGTCGCTTCGCTACCCTTGCACGGGAACTGACAGAACGACACAGAACTTTTATTCTTATTAACCAATCCGGTATTGTCATGTGCCCTGACGACCGCCATTCCACAGAACTGCCTCAGAATCCGCACAGAATACTTCGGTGTTAATTCTGAGTAAATTCTGTGCAAAGGCCGAAGCTGACCAAAAGACAACATGGAAAAAGTTCTGTGTCGTTCTGTCAGTTCAGTGTCAGGCCGGAGGCCAGTTCTGTGAGAGGCAATTTTTATAAATTCCATGGAAACCATACATGCGAAAGTTGAATCTGTTTAAATGTACTCCACGGCTAAAAAATATACTCCACGGCCACCGACAGCTTGGTGGGACCGAAGTAGTTGTGACTCTTGTTGCGGTCAATCTTGGTGCCGCATATCTGGCAGGGATAGCTGTCGAAACGGGTGTACAGCCAGCCGATGCCTAACGCAGCCTCTATGTTCCAGTGCTTGTGCAGCGGCCACGCATAGCCGTAGACCACGCCCGCGCCCGCGGCCCAGCCCTGATAGCGCTTGTCCTTCAGCTCCTTCAGGTTCGAGCCAAGCATATTGAACGGCAGGTTGAGCTTGCCGAAGTTGTAGATGCCGCCCAAGGCATGGAAGCCGATGAAGTGGCCTGAGAAACGCTGGCAGAACCAGTAGCGTGCCTCGGGCTGGAAATAGAGGTGTTTCCAGCTGCGCCCATCCACTTTCCACAGATTCATTTCGGCGGTCATGTCGAGGGTCCACTTGGGAGCAAGGCCCACTTCGACGCCGATGTTGGGACTCAGGGCGATGTCGTTGATCAGGTTCGTCTTGAGCGCCACGTCCTGAGCGTCGGCCGCCGGAATAGCCAGCCACGCCGTCATGGTGGCAACCACTGTTAATAATATCCTATTGAGTCTCATTGTGATGAGTTATTAAATGCCGTTGTTATTAAGGATGCGTATATGCCTCGCGTATCGGTCGTACGGGCCGGGCCATTGATCTACGTCCGTAGAAATAAGCGCATACGCCCCAACCCGACGAATCCTTGCCGAGAGCCAGGCCGAAGCCTGTGAAATCATTACGGCCGGTAGGAGTACTTGTCCATAAATATACGAGTTGTGAATTGAAGTTATCTCCACCCCGGTATGGGAATGTACTGCTATAACGGTCGTCAGTGTACCAGCGATGTCCGGTACTTGTCAGCCATATTGTATTGGCGTCATTCTTAGAGGAGTTAGCCCATATCTTGAAAGTATAGTCATCCTCTCCCCTGACTCCCGTAAGATTGGATAATCCTTTGTCCTTGAAATTCATGTTTGTATAGGATCCGTCTTCATTCCTTCCTGTAAGCATCCAGATTGATCCCGGTGGAACCATATAGCCCGGAGGACATGGATCGTAGACTGTTTTTAGACCGTAGAATAGGAACAAAGCATTATAGTCGCTTGTATCCTGAGTCCAGGTGCTTAGTTTATTGTTGTTCCATAGGTTGATATAATGTGTCGAGCACCAATCGTTGGAATTTGTATTATTGGGTCCTTTGCAGAACAGGGTGTTGGGATGAAGTATGCCTTGTTGGATAGCCACGGGCTGTTTGTCCATTGCATACTGATATGGACCGAAATTTCGTTTTATATTGTTGTTGTGGTCCACGAATCCCACGATGGGATCCTTGCGTCCGAACTGGTAATAAGTGTTGTTGCCGTATTTGTATTCTATCTGCGCGCCGTCCTGAAGGATAGGAAGTGAAGCTGTGTTTCCACTGCGGGTCGTGCCGTCGGGCTTGTATTGCACGAAGCTCATGGTGCCGGGACGACGCAGATAGTCTACATTCTTAGGGTCGCACCATCCTAAATTGTAAGGAGATACGTAATATTTAAAGCCGGTTCTGGTGGGATGGGTTACCTGTAAATCGCCACGGTTGCGTCGACCGCTGTATGAGGCTTCGAACGTGACGTTGGAGGTGCTGTTGTTGAAAGCGTGAGGCTGTCCGTTGGTTGGATTCAGCCAGTGTTCGGAAATCCATATATGCCAGCTCCAGACTACTTGATTGCTGCTGTTGAACAGGGCTATACATGAAGATCCCTGCTGCAGGTTGAACTTGTTGGCGCGGAATCTCACACCTCTTTTGCCGTCGTATGTAACTATCTCCAGGTCAGAGATAACGTTATATACGTCGGCCCACGTCTTACTTACAGAATTGCAGTAGCTGGCAGGAATATCGGGTGCTGTGATATCGCCGTTAGCATGGTTCTTGAACGGACTCAGGTATTTGTCACGGCTATTAATACCTGTTGCTTTTGTTCCGTTAAAGTTGTATGCATCCTTGTTGTCTTTGCCGTCCGTTATGGCGTTGCCGTATACGAAAGGCAGGAAGTACCAGCCCTCACGGTCGATGACGTAACAGTTGGCAGTGTTGCGCGACAGTTTCCCTCCACAGGTAGAGAGATCCCACGGCTTTTCCTTGGAATATCCCGAGTATGGCTCCTGATCCTGCATCCACTTGTCGCCCGGCCAGTCGGTCATCTGATGGTGGGTCGCAAAAACCAGGTTATTCCTTTCACCGGAAGTGGAATGATCACCGTTACCTTTAAGGCTCTTTGTGTCTGTAATCCATTCGTCGGCGGATATATCCCGTCCGGATACATACAAGTCACCGGAAGTGCGTACGCGATACTGCTTGGCGTCACCGTGGCTTGCGCTCCAGGGAACATCCTCAATTATGCTTTGATTGTTGGCGCGATAACGATAGCTGCGCACATAGAAGAAAGCATCGTCATTGTATGTATCGTGTTCGTTGACGGAAGGGGAGTACACATAAATCTGGTTGGCGTTGGCATTGTAGCCGGTAAAGTGCTGGCCATTACGGGAATTGTGGTTGCCGCGCGCCTGGAACACATACACCCAGTTGTCCTTGGAAGTGGAGATGGTGTAGACGTACTCGTGGCCGGGAAGCCATTCCTGCACGTCGTTGGCCTTGATCTTGCCGCGTACGGTGATGGTCTCGGGAAGCTGATTGCCGTCCTCGTCCTTGCCGGGATTCTTGCGTTTCAGGGTCACGATGATTTCGGCGTTGTCGGGAATGCGCTGGGGAATCAGCATGAAGGTTTTCTCCGGCATCGCGTCGTTCAGCAGTATGTCCTGCGAATCGTCGCCGGGATCGATGCCGCCTGCCGGACGGCCGTTTATGGCATAGTTGAAGTTCTGGGAGTAAGTCTCGCTGCCTGTCTGATCTGACCATACGAACTCGCCTACGCCGTCGTCGTTGGCAGTATATTCGCAATTACCGGTGCTGTGGACGCCCGCAATCTGCACGTTGACCACCTCGCCGTCCAGCACATCGCGTACGGCGAACTTGATGGCCGACAGGGCATGGTGGAACTTCAGCGGAGCGCGTCCGTTGACGCTGTTCGGCTTATTGCACGCGCCGGCAGCCAACAGCAGGTCGGTCTGCGCCTCGGCGTCACGGTTGTTCCCTTGTTTTTTCGCAGTGTACGAGAATGCCGCGTGCAGGTCGGAAAAGACTTTTTTATTCAGGCTGTTGAATTCCGCAGTCGGGGATACGGCCATGAACGAAAGTTCGCGCTCGCCGGGCCAGTAACGGGTCTTTTCGGTGCGCCAGAAGTTATTGGCCGACGATACCTGCGTCCTGCTCCATTCGATATATTCATTGCCTAAGTCCCTGAAGCAAGCATTGACCATGAAGTCCTTGTGAAACTTGATCAGGTCCTCGGCGGTTTCTATCTGGTTGCCGCGCGTCTGCGCGCCGTCCGTTTCGCCGGACTGCACGTCGTCGCCCGGCTCGAAGCCGATGCGCTCCGAGTCGTAAGTGTGCAGATATAAGGTCTGCGAAGCCGCGTCGTCGGTCAGCACCAACGGCTCGTACAGCTGCTTCTCCTCGCCGGCGCGCGTGGATGCTGCGCCCGATCCCGTAACGGCGGTGAACGAGATCACGTCCGGATTGTCGAAGCAGTCGGTGTCGGCAAGCGGCTCGTCGAGACACCCCGTCATAAGCATCGCGGACAGCGGCGCCAAAGTAAACAAGATATATTTAAGTTTCCTGACAGTCATAGCTGATAGTATTATTCAAGGTCGATGTGAACCTTGCCTCCGAATATCCATTCCTTGAAGGAAATGACGAATTCGAGTTCCCTTAATGAAATCCTGTACTGATAGTCGTGGTTGCGCACCAGTTTCTCGAACATGCTCTGTAAGTCCGGCTGGCCGTCTTTGTAATCGCAGAGATAGACCCTGCCGGTGAAAGTGCGCTCCGGATGGTCCTTTTCCGCCAATGTCACGGTGAAGCCCAACCTTACTAATCCATATCTGCCTCTGCGTTCGGCCAGATAACCCCACACCTTGTTTTCTCCTATATTATAGAATTTAGGCGCGGTGTCGGCAGTGGCGTCAAGGAACGGATTGTAGCAACCCTCCATCATCAGCGCGCCGGTACTTGTGGCTTCCGCAGCGCCGCCGGGCGCGATATATCCTTGCGTGAGATAATTGCTCTGATGGGGCTCTACGCTTACGATGTTGTACTGATCCTTGAACTCGTCGGCCATCTCGATGGTAATCTTAGACACGGCGCGCAGCAGCTTGATCTCGCCGGCATCAGTTGTGCCGTCAACGGTCAGCGGCAGGTTGGTTACGGAGGTCACGCCCCACATCGGTATGAGTCCGCGCGAGTCGACGTCCGAAATGTCGAAGGGAATGCGGCTGAACGGGTCGGCCGGGATGTAATCCTCGGGTCCGTTGGCCACGGCCACGATGCGGCCCGACAGCGACATGGTGCCGTCGGCATTATGGCTCACGAAATGCGACCGCACGTCGATCTTGGTGCTGTAAGTCACGGTGTTGTTGGCGTCGTCACGGTCGGTGAGGGTGGGAGAGAAGGGTATGATGGCATTGCCGGGCGTTACGAAATAGAGCAATACGCGGTCAATCCTGTATTCCGAAGGGAAACCGGGTTCCGGGTCGGGGTCGTTATCCCAGGGCTGGTCGGCGCGGGTGGCCGGGCTGTCGGTCACGGATGTCTCCGAGCTGAGAGATATTACCAGCTCACAGAACTCCCCCTGGTCGGGCCGGGGTTCATCGGACTTGCGCGACGAGCACCCCTCGGACACCAGTCCGACGGCCAGCGCCCCGATGGCGAGTAATATGTAACGGTAAATCTTCACTTTGTCAAAATCTTTGTCAAAATCTACGGTCTGATCCTCACGAGTCCAGATCCACGTTGTTGATGCGGACGGTCCAGTCGTCCACAATGATGTTCATGCGCACCCAGGCGTTGTCCTGATCGAGGAAGAACACCATGTTGTATCGGTATGCGCGGTCCAGGAATTCCTGGTTGTCCATCTTGCCAAGGGCCTCGCTCTTAAGGAGCAGCAGGTAGTTGTTCAGCGGCAGGTCGCACACCGTGCGGCCGTTCTCCAGCGAGAGGATGCGCAGGCGCGGGCCGCGCTGAGTCTTGCCGTCGGGCTGGGTCCAGGTGAATCCGGACTTATACATCAGGCGCGACACGCTCAGCTCGGCGAAAGCCACCTGCACCGGGTCGGCAAGGTCGCGGGTCCGCGTATCCTCGTCGCCTGCCGGGAGTCCGTTCAGACCGGCGTTGGCGGTGCCGGTGGTCCAGGGCACGTAGGTGACGGTGCCGTTGGGCAGCACGTTGTTGGCGTGGTCGAACATGGTGTTGTCGTCCACTATCTCGAAGCGGAAGTCCTTGTCATTGACCGGAGTGTTGTCCAGATGCTGCAGCACGATGCGTATGTGGTTGGTGTCGCGCATCATGTAGACTGTGGCCTTGTCATAGTCCAGGCCGTCGGTGACGGTGAAGTCGAGCTCGCCGTGGAACAGGTCGTGCAGCGGCCGGGCGGGGCGGCCCGCCTCGTCGCCTACATGAATGCCGTTGATGGCCACCTGCAGGTCCGCGAGGGTCCTGATGTCGTCCACGGCCTTGGTGTGCGAGAACGAAGCCTTGTCGCATTCCAGGCCTCCGTAGGCCACGGCGTGGTAGTCGCCCGCCGGCAGGTCGAGAGTCATGCGCCAGTCCTCGTCCTGAAGCACGGAGGATGTCTCCACCCTGCGCTCCACGAGATTGCCTTCCCGGTCAAAGATGAAGAGAGAAAGGCAATCAACCTGCGACGGGAACGCGTTGGCGAACTCCAGATTGTGGTCGAACACGAACCGGAGCACCACGCCCTGCGGACATTCCTCAAGGTCGTCGTACACCTCCGAGCAGGATGTCGTGCCGATGCAGACCGATGACAGTGCCACGAACGCGAGGAGCGCGCCGGCAAGTCTCTTTATGCTGCTGAATGTGCGTTTTCTGAAAGTCATCATCGTTGATTCCTTTTAATACCTTTAGTAGAGTGGTGATCCGGGCAGGAGCAATCTTGCCCGGACCTATGGGGAATCCTATGTTAGAATTCGATGTTGTTGATGCGTACCGTCCAGGGCATCACGTGACAGCTGACGGTGAAGTAAGCCTTCTCCTCCTCGTCGGGGTTGTCGGGATTCTCGGGAGCCTCGGGCTCGCCGAGCGAACCGCAGGTGGTAACCTGCAGCTTGTAGACGTTGTTGCGGACTACGCCGAACTCGTTCTCGCCCATCTGGGAGTTGTTGCCGTTGGAGTTGTGACGGTTGTAGTAGAAGTAGTACATGGTGTACGTGTTCTTGCCGGCATCGGGCACGTATGCCTTGAAGCCGTTGCGCTGGTCAGTGCTAAGGTTCTCAAGCAGGTTCGTCTTGAGATCCGTGTCGTCCCCGGCGTTGTTCAGCGCGTTGACTTTTTTGAAAGCACCGGCCACTACGCTTTCGGGGTATTTGGTGACGTATGCCTTGAGGGCTTTGAAGTCGCCGTACACCAGGCCGTTGTAGAGGTAGATCACGTTGCCGTTCCAGACATCTGTGTTGGCGGGAGTGAACGTACCCTTGAACACAACGCCGGTAGTGATGCCGATTTTCTGGGCTGCGGTGCTGTTCTGAGCATCAGCGGCGGGGATGGTGTTCTCCGTGGCGTAGCGCCAGATGCGGTAGTCGTTCTTGGGATCCCAAGTCCAGCCGTCGTTGTTGTCCTGGGTCTTATTATTCCAGTCGTCGGGACGGATGGAAGTCCAGTTCAGGGCTGTGGAGCCGGCGGTACGGTCGTCGGTGTTGCCGGGCTTGAACTCGTTGCCGATAAGGTTGGCGAAGTAATATTGCTTGTAATTGCTGCTCGAAAGGGTTCCGGTCTTGAAGTTGTCTTGGTTGTAGCTCATGACATAACCGTCTTCCAGATTGCCGCAGAGGGTGGTGGTGCCGTTCCAATCCCACTGGTTGTTGATGCGGGGAAGATAGTAGAAATTATTGGCGATATTGAACATGGCCATGTCGGTGAGTTCAACTGTACCCATGGGGCCTTCGCCGGTGGTGTTCTTGATCTCGTACTTGTTGTCTGCATTTTTGCCGCCCAGGGCGAAGTCGAAGCGTGCAGCCACACGCTTAACGTGCACAGTGCCGAGATTGAAGGCCTTCTCGGGAGTGTTGTTGTTCTGCACCAGCTGGCTGCGCGAGGGCAGAGTCACGGCTTCGGGAATGTGGCAGTTGGTCATCAGGAAGTTTTTCTCGTTCCAGATGGTGTTGTCCTTGTCGATAAGGCCGGTACTGTTACCGTTGAATTTAACGGGATCTTTAGAATTGGCCCAGTTGCTGACGATTGATCTCAGACGTGTCGTCGGGTTGCAGAATGCGAACACATATATCTCTGACTGACCGTTTTCCCCGGCTACGCCGAGCGCGCTGGGTTTCATGTCCTTGGCACTGAAGTTAAGGGTATATTTCAACTCGCTGACTGTCCCGTTCTCATGGTCGGGGTCTATATTGTCGCCTCCCATGGCGTCGGCCTCGTCGTAAGTAAGAAACCAGTAGTCCTCGTTTTTGTCCTTCTGGGTGAGGACCACAAGAATCTTACCCACGTAGTTCTCGCTGTCTTGGCCGTATTCCTGGCCGGCGGGATTGGCGTTGTCGGCGCGGGTGGCTGAGGGAAGCTTAATCTTCAGAGTAGCGTACACGTCGCCGTCGGCGTCGTTGCCATTGTTCGGTGCGGGTGCCTCGCTGCTGCAGGATGCCAGTGCGAGAGCTAACGCTCCGAACGCGAATTTCGATAAATGTTTCATACTTCTTTATATTACTTTGTTATTGTTGATATCCTTGTAATCTTATTATTATGCATAGATTCAGTTGCTGATGTCCCCGTAATCAACAGGCAATGTCAATCCTCCTGTGTCTGCGTCAGGTCGGCGAGCATGGGTAATTGGTCGCAACTTAGGCAACAGTGTGAGTTCACATAGCAGAGGAATCCACGATGGCGAGTGGATAATCATGCCCGATTCAAGATTCGGTATGGTTCCGAACCCCTTTAGCAAGTCTCTGTTGCCGCAGCATGATGCGTGCAGTCCCCACTACATTAAAAACACACCCTGTCGTTATTGCAAATCCGGCATGCGCCGAACCATTAGTCTGTTACCGAAATCTAAACATAGTTTTAAGTGATCGTCAATCAATTAACATACGTTGTCCACGGATTGTCCCGTGGCGGTACACGTTATTTGCAAAGGACAAAATTACTACAATTATTTAAATAATCCAACCTAAACTAAGAAAAAATTTGGAAACAAATTGTCAATGTGTAAAATTTAACATTAGGGACAATTGTCCATACTACTTAAATTCGATTGTTGATTTTCGTTAAAGAACTGCAATTCAGCAGCAAATTTGTTAAATACGGCTACTAAACACGACAGACTATTGACAACGAAAAATATTTTATGTATTTTTGTGTAATAAAAAATTTTTCTCCGTCAGCTTTAGAGGATTGAGGTGACGGAGCCCCTAATATATAAAAACACAAAATAAAAACACAACAACCGATGAAGAACCCAAAAGCAGCGCTCGCCCTGGCCGCCATGATGCTGATGCCGGGAGCGATTTATGCCGTGGACGTGAAGTCGCCGAACGGCAACGTAGTGCTCCACGCCGACGTGGTGGACGGCAAGCCCACCTACAACGTGGACTACAAGGACAAGAAAGTGATAACCCCCTCCACATTGGGCCTGGAGTTGAAGGATGCCGAGAACCTGACCGACGGCTTCAAGGTCAAGGGCTGGGAGGAATCCAGCTTCGACGAGACCTGGACGCCGGTGTGGGGCGAGAACAAGGAGATACGCAACCATTACAACGAGGTGCTGATGGAGCTGGACCAGCCCAAGACCGACCGTCAGATGAACATACGCTTCCGCGTGTATGATGACGGCGTGGGCTTCCGCTACGAATTCCCCCAGCAGAAAAACCTGGTGTATTTCACCATTACAGACGAGAAGACGCAGTTCGGCATGACCGGCGACCACACCGCATGGTGGATACCCGGCGACTACGACACGCAGGAGTACGACTACACCGAAAGCAAGCTGTCGGAGATACGCGGACTGATGGACGGCGCCGTAACGCCGAACTCATCGCAGACCACATTCAGTCCCACGGGTGTCCAGACTTCGTTGCAGATGAAGACCGACGACGGCCTCTATATCAACCTGCACGAAGCCGCATTGGTAGACTACAGCTGCATGCACCTGAACCTGGACGACAAGAACATGGTGTTCACCTCCTGGCTCACCCCCGATGCCGTGGGCAACAAGGCATACATGCAGGCCCCCGCCAAGACGCCGTGGCGAACGGTGATGGTCAGCGACGACGCACGCGACATGCTGGGCTCCAATCTGACCGAGAACCTGAACGAACCCTGCAAGATTTCCGACACATCATGGATTAAGCCCGTGAAATACGTGGGCGTATGGTGGGAGATGATCAACAACGCCAAGCAGTGGAGCTACACCTGGGACCTGCCGTCGGTCAAGATCGACGAGCTGGACTACACCAAGACCAAGCCCCACGGCCATCATGCGGCCAACAACGAGAACGTGAAGAAGTACATTGACTTCGCCGCCGAACATGGCTTCGACCAGGTGCTGGTGGAGGGCTGGAACATAGGCTGGGAGGACTGGATCGGTCACCAGAAGGAGAGGGTGTTCGACTTCGTGACCCCGTATCCCGACTTCGACATCAAGATGCTGAACGACTACGCCCATTCCAAGGGCGTGAAGCTGATGATGCATCACGAGACATCCGGCTCGACGCGCAATTACGAGCGCTGCATGGAGGATGCGTACAATCTTATGAACAAGTACGGCTACAACGCCGTGAAGAGCGGATATGTAGGCGACGTGCTGCCGCGTGGCGAGCATCATTACAGCCAGTCGCTCAACGACCACTATCTGTATGCCGTCAAGGAGGCGGCCAAGCACAAGATCATGGTCAACGCGCACGAGGCCGTGCGTCCCACCGGCCTGTACCGCACGTACCCCAACCTGATTGGCAACGAGAGCGCGCGCGGCACCGAGTACGAGTCGTTCGGCGGCAGCAAGCCGTTCCATACCACCATCCTGCCGTTCACCCGTCTGCAGGGCGGCCCGATGGACTACACCCCCGGCATCTTCGTGATGGACATGAAGGAGAACAATCCCAACAACAACAGCCACGTCAACAGCACGCTGGCACGCCAGCTGGCTCTGTACGTCACGATGTACAGCCCGCTGCAGATGGCGGCCGACACTCCCGAAAACTATTCCAAGTTCATGGATGCCTTCCAGTTCATCAAGGATGTGGCCGTAGACTGGGACGAGAGCCGTTACCTTGAGGCCGAGCCGGGACGCTACATCGTGGCCGCGCGCAAGGCCAAGGGCACCGACGACTGGTTCGTGGGGTGCACCGCGTGGGAAGGCGGACACGAGTCGACCGTGTCGTTCGACTTCCTCGACCCCGGCAAGAAGTATGAGGCCATCATATACGCCGACGCCAAGGACGCCCACTACAAGACCAACCCGCAGGCCTACACCATCACCAAGAAGAATGTGAACAGCAAGACGCGCCTCAAGCTGAAGGCGGCTCCCGGCGGCGGCTACGCCATCTCCATCAAGCCGGTGAAGTGACTTGTAGTTGAAAAAGTTTACAAAGTTGAGAAAGTCAAGAGACGTTCCGCACGGGACGTCTCTTTTTAGTAGTGCGGGCTGTCCCAGCCGCGAAGATAGTAGCGCAGGCTGTCCTCAGCCGCGCACAG
>ERZ1026968.32-NODE-32-length-86716-cov-9.270687_pt1 | contig 86716 bp, 77 predicted proteins | sample MGYA00519295_ERZ1026968 | MGnify/ENA primary metagenome ERZ1026968 (study PRJEB26926, sample SAMN06164480) | human gut metagenome | biome: ENVO:00009003; feature: ENVO:2100002; material: ENVO:00002003 | host: Homo sapiens | place: USA | collected 2012 ...
TGACCACCTTGATATAGCTTTCAAAGTTTGCGTTATTGATGAGATAGCGGTAGGTTGCGCTGTCCTGAGCGATGAACACGTCAAAGTCCTTCATCAGCTCACGGCCTTCCCAGCCTGCGGTCTGATGAACGGTATAAATGCCGTAAGGCATATCCTTTGTCTGCCCGAAGCCGTTTTCATCACACACGATCACATCACGCTCGTCAGGGTCGGCGTTTCCATAGCTGCCTGCGGATTTCAGGTAGATTTCAAAGGTTGCCCCCGTTTCCGGCGTTTCAATTTTTGTCTCGCCATCGTCCGTATGCTTAATCAGGGCGATATTTCCCTTGATAACATCCTCAACCACATCATTGGAAGTCAGGTTATGCTCTACGGTGTAAAGCTGCGGCTCTGCGCCGATGTGATGAACCGTCGGGTCAAGCAAATATCCCTCGCTCGGTTCAAGCTCCTTTACTGTCCAGTCATCGCCGCAGATATATTCCTTGGTTGTGAACTGCCCGTTTTGGTCTGTGAAATACTCATCAACGAGCTGCTCGCCCTTGAAAATGCCGTACTTTGCCCCGGCAAGGGAAGCATCGCCCTGCGGCAGACCCTTTTCGGAGTCGCTCTTGGTCACAGTCACAGTAAACTTTTTCAGGATGTTGCTGAAGCTGCGGGTTGTGACTTCGTTCCACTTGACAGGTGCTGTCTGTTCTTCGGGAATAACATAGCGGATCGCCGTATCTACTTCCTCAAGAGTGTACGGCGTTGTGCCGCTGATAAGGACGTCCTTGAATGTTGCCACACCGTTCTCATCGGTAACCGCATATTCATCAACGGCAATGCCCGAAAGTGAAGTTCCGAACAGATGGAAAGTCACGCCCTCCACGAAGTTATCCTCGGAGGACTTGATTACCTTGACGTCCCCACGTTTCAGCACATTGCTGAATGTCACGGTGGAAGTGCCGCCGCTGACAATGGTCACTCTCTGCGTGTTCTGCGGCTCATATTTGTCGATTGTTTCCTCGGTCACGGTATATACGCCGGGCATAAGCTCCACATCTACCGTGCCGTCTGATTTTGTGGTCACGGTCTGATTCACGCCGTTTCCGGCAATGGTAAAGCTGATACCGTCCACCTTTCCGTCCTCGGAGTGCTTCACGATATGACCGATTCCCGTGGTTTCGGTCTTGATATTCAGATAGAAATACACAGGGTCTTCCGCTCCGGTACACATTGTCTGCAAGCCGGGGCAGCCCCAAATGAGCAAATCTCCGGTTGCCTGAGATACTTTTTTCTGTGCGGTAATAGTCACAGCATTTTCAATCATCTCGGAAGAAGTGAAGGTGTACGTATTTCCGCTTCTTGTGACGGTGATATTCGCATCCGAAAACTGAATATCCTCCAAAGTGTTGTTGGTATCTGTCAAAGTCAGGCTGTACTTCTTTGTGCCGGAATCATATTTCAGCGTATAGGTCTGCGCCGAGGCTTTCTGATTGGAAGCGAAGCTCGGTACGGTCTGATGTGCCGCCATCTGCTCCAGAATCCAGTTGTAGCACTTCTCGGCGGGTCTGCCTTTAATGCTGTTGTAGTACGTGTCCTTATCAATCCCGAAGGAGTTGGTTGTACGGCTTGCGGGACTTGTACGCAGCAGCTGCTGATATTCCCAATAAATCGTCTGCGTGGCGATGGAAAAATCATCCTCGTTACAGCCGCTTACCGGAATGGAACGTCCCGGCGCCCATCCGTAAAGACTTGCAAGCATAATTCCATACTGAGCAGAATACGGGAGGTTCTGAAAGTACGAGCTGTTTTTCCCGCTTGTACTCGTGTAGTCCTGATAAGCGCCGTAGTCCACGCCGGACTCAATACACATGACCTGTCTGGAATCGGTGCTGTCCTTCAGCATCAGCTTTGTTCTGGCGTTTCCCCCGCTATGGGTTGCAGCGGACTGTCCTCCGTTATCGTCATAAAGGACAACCTGATAGCTTTCCGGAGAGTAGTAATACCCTCCGTCAGAGCCGACATAGCGGTCGCCGTAGTAAGCGTCCACCGTTTTTCCCTCCTCCGCCGTGAAAGCGAAAGCGGAAAGAGGCAAGGCGCATATGCTCATCACTCCGCAAAGAAGTGCGGCAATGAGCCGCTTGCCTTTATTCTTCAAAAAATGTTTCATTGATTTTACCGTCCTTTCAAAAATGGGTATAAAAAATACCCTCTGCCTTTTTGTTTGACAGAGGGATAAGGTTTTGCTCACGGTCAGTAGAGAAAATAGAAGCGGTAGCTTCCACCTCCAAGCGGCTCTACATAAATCGTGAAGTATTGAATTGTTGTTCCGCCGTATGCCGTAATCAGGTCAGGCATGGAACGGACATAATCTTTTAGTCTGCGTTCTAAAGTGCTTCCCTGAAAACTCTCGGACGCTGTTACCGGGTTTCCCCAAGAGGAGCTGTCCGGTGTAAGGGAGCCGTCAATCTCAAGCCCCATTTCCGTCCCGATTGCCAAAAGCTCCTGCCTTATCGCCTCCACATCAAACTCATAGTCGTAAATGGATTTTTGTTCGGGTACGGGAGTCGGTGTAGGCTCAGGTTCTTTTGTCGGTTCAGGTGTAACCGTTACCTCCGGCTCGCTCTCGCTCACGGTTTCGGCGGACTTTGCGGGTTCAGGTGTAGGTTCAGGCGCTTTCTGCGGTGCTTCGCTCTGTTTCGTCTGTGTGTCATCTTCCTTTTCGGGTGGAGTAACTGTATTTTTGCTTTCTGTCGGAGTGGGATTGCTCTCGGAGGGTTCTTTTTCTGTCGCAGAAGCTTCCGCTATGGGCGGCTCCTCAGTTATACTTGCCCCAGATTGTTCCGTTTTCTCCGAACTTTCGCTTTCCGATTCGGTCGTTTCCGTTTTACTGCCCGAAAAAGAAGATATTGGCGCTGTTTCTGTATCCTGCAAGCTGTCCGCAGGGATTGCCGTTTTCTGCTGACATCCGGCTAACAGCAGTACCGCAAGCAATGTTATCAGTGCGATCCAATGTTTTTTCATAGCGTCCACTCCTTTGCTCTTTCCTGTCCTCATTTTATCGGGAAACAGCCATAAAAACAAAGGTGCGAATGAAGCCGCAACTTTTTATCATATCATCGCACATTGCCGTCGTGAACTCTGCGTTTTTTGAGATTAACATATTCAGGAGAGATAGAGTTTAACTTAGGAGATAGATTATTTTTCTCGGTAAGTCAGAGAGTTACGAAAGGGTTAGGGTGTGGGGAAGGGAGATTACGAAAAGCATATCCATACTACCTTGCGTCACGCTCGGCACGGTTTCGCAAAAACTTGTTGTAATGCTCCAACGCCTTGCAAACATACTCCTCTGTCTGGTTCAGCGGGACATTCTTCGGGATCAGCTGCCGCACTCTATCGCCACGCAGGACGATTTTTTCACGCTGATTCGGCTTTTCCTCGGACATGATCGCTTGGATAACCTCGGTTGTCAGTTTGCCCTCGTCAAAGAACTTCCGCATACGGATTGTCTGGTCGTGGGACGGTGTTGCGTCGTTTAAGTCGATTTCATCAACCACATCCCGCTGGCAATCTTCGTCAAGATACGAAAGCTCAACCGCAGGGCGCATTTTAATACGCCCCTCGTCAACAAATTCCAACAGCTCCGGGACAAGGTTTGTCAGGCGAATATAACGCTTAATCTGTGATGTGCTGTCGCCGGTTTCTTCTGCTAATTCTTCGTTTGAACGAGTTCCAATAAAATTCGGACCCACTGGGTCCGAATTATTTTTTCTCGGTCTGCCCGCTTGTCGTTTCATAGCTTCCAGCCGCATTTTATACGCATAGGCTTTCTCCGAGGGAAGTATCTGCGATCTTTGGAAGTTGCTCTCAACCATCAGGATAATGGCTTCGTCACGGCTCAGGTCAACGACCTCACATCTCAGCGTTTCAAATCCGGCAAGCTCACAGGCTCGTTTTCGTCTGTGACCCGATACAAGCTCATATCTTCCGTCCTCTTTCTGCGTAACCGTCGCCGGGGTAATAACCCCACGCTCTTTGATACTCTCCACGAGCTGCATCATATCCTCATCGTCACGCACCTTGTACGGGTGGTCTGGAAAATCGTCGATCAGCTCAAGAGGAATATCGTAAATCTTCGACAGCTTTGCTTCGTCCCGTTCCTCCTGTGTGGAGAACAGGTCATCGAGGGATTTCGTTGACAGAGTGAAGTCGCTCTTTCTGCCTGCCATCGGCTAACACCTCCCTTGTAAAATCGGCATAAGCCTTGGCAACAGGACTGTTTGGCTCGTAGGCGTAAATGCTCTTGCCCTTGGAGCTGACCTCTGCGGCTTTCACGGCAACGGGTATCATAGACTTATATATTCTGATCCTGCTTCCAAAGTTCTGCCGCAGTGCTTCTACCGTGCTTTTGGCAAGGTTCGTGCGGCTATCCACAAGCGTAAGCAATATGCCGTCGATTTTCAGGTTCGGATTGATATGCTTCTTTACTTTTGTAATGGTAGTGAGAAGCTGCGTCATTCCTTTCGCCGGAAGATACTGCGCCTGCACGGGAATAATCACGTTGTCTGCCGCTGACAGGGCGTTCAGGGTAATCATACCGAGGGAAGGCATACAGTCGATCAGAACATAGTCGTACCCGTTCTTCACTTGGCTTAGGTAATTCTTCAGCACCGACTCACGACTCATCGCCGTCACAAGGTTCATCTCTAAGGATGACAGCTCAAGATTAGACGGAACAAGTTCAACACCTTCATCATGGCTGAGAATACCCTGTGTGGGGTTTCCGCTTTCGTCCTTCATTACCGACAAGAGCTTGTCCGACAGGGTAATGGACAGCTCATCCGTGTCCTGCCACCCAAGGCAAGTCGTTAGATCGCCTTGTGGGTCTGCGTCCACCAGCAAAACCTTTTTGCCCTGCATTGCAAGTCCGATACCTAAATGAACCGTCGTTGTGGTTTTTCCTACTCCGCCTTTCTGATTACATATAGCTATCGTTTTGCAAAACATAGAATTGTTTTCGCTCAATTTGGCTTTTCCTCCTTCTTCGTAGATTCATAGCCATCGCATAATGGCTATGTACTTGCGTTTAATTCGACCACGTCCCCCAAACACATAAAAGGAAATCATCAAGCGATCGGTTGCGAGCCGATTCCATAGGAGTCTCACCTCTGCCGGGTTCTCCGCCAGCCCCGTAGGGAAGTATCATTATCCCATAAGCGTTTCATCGCCTTATCCGTTGCAACCGGATATTTCAGAATGATTCGGAATCGCTCGCCACCTTGCTTTCCGTAATAACCCTTACGGGCAGGAGGGTCTTGGCGCACCTTCATTCGGCTGAGGGTTTCCCCTCCGCTTAGGAATGTACCTGATGAATGTGTATTCAGTTGTCAAAGTTCTCTGAGGGAACCGGATGCCCGGTTTTTGCCTCTCAACCCTTAGCCGCAACATTTTTTTCAAAAAACCCAACCCCTTTTTCAAAAAAAATTAAAAAAATTTTGAGCCGCCCTATTTCTTGAAAATGGGCAAAAAAAGAAGCCTACCGATTTCTCGATAGGCTTGGTGTAGTTATATTCAATTCAACAAAGGCTGGCTATAGGCAAAAAAGAAAAGCCCGCTGCACGAGGCAACGGGCATAGTCTTCTATCGTTCGTGATGGTCGCTGATAGTCATTCGCAGAATTTTGATGTTTTTTGTGGCGTAAGCTTGGCGTAAATTGGCGTAACTTATGGTGTAAATATCCTCTGCCTCATTCTGTCAGGGACTATACAGAAAGATACAGAGATTTACTCAATCCAAAGGCTTCATTGTTGGGAACAAGAGCACATCACGGATAGACGACGCGCCGCACAGGAGCATCACGCAGCGGTCGATGCCGATGCCGAGGCCGCCCGTAGGGGGCATACCGTACTCGAGAGCGTTGATGAAATCATCATCCATCATTCCGGCCTCGTCATCGCCCTTATCGCGGAGCTCGACCTGCTTGAGAAAGCGCTGGCGCTGGTCGATCGGATCGTTCAGCTCCGAGAAGGCATTGCCCATTTCGCTGCGGCAGATAAACAGCTCAAAGCGCTCGGTCAGGCGCGGGTCGGCCGGACTGCGCTTGGCTAGGGGCGACACATCCACCGGATGCATGGTGATAAACGTCGGCTGGATGAGCTTCTCCTCCACCTTCTGGTCAAAGCACTCGTAGAGCGCGTGTCCCCACGTCGGCTCGACCTTGTCCATGTCCACGCCGATTGCCTTGGCGGCAGCGACCGCCTCCGCGTCGTCCGTAATAGCCATGAAGTCCACGCTGAGGTACTGCTTGACCGCCTCCGCCATCGTCAGTCGCGGCCAGCCGGGGCTCAGATGGAGCTCCTCGCCCTGCCATATCACGTCGTAGGTGCCGAGGATATTCATCGCCGCCGAGGAAAGCAGCTCTTCGAACAGGTCCATCATGTCGTTGAAATCCGCGTAGGCCTGGTACAGCTCAACAGTGGTGAACTCCGGGTTATGCCTGGTGTCCATACCCTCGTTGCGGAAGATGCGGCCTATCTCGTACACGCGCTCGATGCCGCCCACGATAAGGCGCTTAAGGTTCAGCTCAGTGGCAATGCGCAGATACATGTCGATGTCAAGCGTATTGTGGTGCGTGATGAACGGGCGCGCCGTCGCGCCGCCGGAAATCGTATTGAGCACCGGCGTCTCCACTTCCATGTAGCCGCGTCCGTCCAGATACGTGCGCACATGGCTTATAAACTTTGAACGTATCTCAAAGTTACGGCGGCTGTCATCGCTCATGATGAGATCGACATAGCGCTGGCGGTACTTGAGTTCGGTGTTTGTCATCCCGTGGAACTTCTCCGGCAGCGGGCGCAGGGACTTACTCAGCAGCGTAACCTGCCCCACATGTATGGAGATCTCTTCGGTCTTCGTCTTGAAAACATAGCCCGACACACCGATGATATCACCGATATCATACTTTCGGAAGTCGGCAAACTCCTGCTCAGTGATCGCGTCTTTGCGTATATAGAGCTGGATCTGGCCGCGGTCATCCTTTATGTGGCAGAATATGGCCTTTCCCATGCCTCGCTTGGACATTATGCGTCCCGCGACCTGCACGGTCTTCTCCGCAAAGGCCTTGTAATCGGCCTTTATCTCCGCGGAGTACGCGCTTCTTACAAACCTTGTCTGCTGGAAGGGGTCTCTCCCCTCCTCCTGCAGATTCTTCAGCTTATCACGGCGGATCTGAAGGAGCTCGCCGAGATCCTGCTCCTGTGCCGCCGCTCCATTATTCTTATTCTCGCTCATACTCAATCCTCGATCAGTTATTTTCTACGGAGATTATTTCAAAATGCAGCATTCCCGCAGGTGCGTCAACATTGATCTTATCGCCCGCTACATGGCCGTACAGGCCTTTGCCGAAGGGGGAATCATCAGAAACGCGGCCGGCCATTGGGTTTGCCTCCTGAGAGCCGACAATGGTATACTCCTCTTCATAGCCCTCGTCGAGGTCGCGCACCTTGACGACGCTGCCGAGAGTAACGGTGCCTTTTCCGGCTCCCGTGTCGATCTTTTCAACTATCTCAGCATTTTCAATGAGGTTTTTGATCTCTGCTATCTTGGAATACAGCTTGCCCTGCTCGGTTTTGGCCTCGTCATATTCGCTGTTTTCGGAAAGGTCGCCAAAGCTGCGGGCTTCCTTTATCTGTTCGGATACTTCCTTGGCCTTATCGGTCTCAAGGTACTGGAGTTCTGCCTTCAGAGCGTCGAGCCGCTCCTGACTCATTTTAAATCTGCTTTCGGTAGCCATGTTTAGCTCTCCTTTATTATAAAGTCCTATATTTGAAACCGCTGAGCTATTTCAGCGCCTTTATTGCCTCGTTAAGCTGGACCTGAGGATCCTCATTGGTATTGACCGCCTCGACATCCGGCTTTATGCCGCCGGTCTCGGAGAGATCTACTCTGTTCGGAGTAAGGTACTTGTGGGTGGAAATATGAACCGCGCCGCCGTTTGAAAGCTCAAGGGTTATCTGGCTTCTGGCCTTGCCGGTGGTGTGCTCGCCCACGATGGTCGCCCAGTCATACTCCTGGAGCGCCGCAGCAAAGAACTCCGCCGCACTGTAGGTATTGGCATTGACGAGCACCGCCATCTTGCCGCTGAGGCAGACCTTGTCCGAGGTCTTGACCGTCTCGTTGCCCTGCTTATCGACGCTGATGAAAAGATCCCCGTCTGGAAGCAGATAGTCAAGCAGCGACACGAGCTCGCTGAGCAGGCCGCCCGGATTGTTGCGCACATCGAATATAAACGCCCTCGCACCCTCCGCTACCAGCTTTTCAATGGCGTTTACTGCTCCCTCGCTGCTGCCAGCTTCAAAGTTATCGATCTTTATATAACCGATATTTCCGTCCAGCATCCTTGAGGAAACCGGATCTTTGTAGATGATCTCGCATGCAACGTTGACGTTTACCTCATTTCCCTTTTTATCGGACACAACCATCGGGAAATCCTTGTTGAGCTTCGAGCGGATAAGCTCCTGCAGCTCGCTGAGCGTCATATTCTCCACAGTCTGCCCGTCAACGGAGACTATGAGCTGCCCCACCGTAAGTCCGGCCGTCTCCGCCGGAGTTCCCGCGTCTACAGCGAATATCTCAAAATCTCCGCTGTCATTCTGCTTGACACTGATGCCAATGCCCGCATATTCATTGGCGGAGGTCAGCTTATACGCGGCATACTCCTCGGGGCTCATGTAGTAGCTCCACTTATCGTCGATGCTCCTGACCATTGCCGATGCGGCGGCATTGAAAAGCGTGTCGTCATCGACATTGCCAATATAGTTCTCGTTTATGATCTTTTCGATCTCAACATACGCTTTGGCGTCGTCAAAATACTGTTTCGAGCCGATACCGCCGGTGATGAACATATACGTCAGTCCGGCAGTAAGCGCCGCTACCACAAGGCACACTATTATAAGATGAGTGAGCTTGAATTTTTTGTTGAAAAACGAATCCTTCGGCTTCTTCAAGGCATTTTCTCCTTTCGGGATAGGCATGGTAGGAAATCAGTCCGGCTAAACAGCACTTTTGACTGGCAATCACATTTGATTGCCAGTCAAGCTATTTTCTGCCGTTTCTGTTTATGTTCCGCTCTGTAACTTATTACATACCTACGGGTATAACCGTCAGCACCAAGCTGAGTATCATGGACAGCACAAGAATAACGGCAAGTATTGATACAACAAGTTTTCTGTTCATCACGCCCTCCTCAGACCTTGAGGTAATTCCTGATTGCGATCACACCGCCGACCGCGCCGACCAGTATGCCGACGGCGAGGAATGTCGCAAGTACAAAGGTCCAGACCTGTGTAAAGGGTACGATCTCCACGAAGGAGATACCTATGCTCTGGATGACCTTAGCCTCAAGCGCGGCATACAGGCCCCACTGTGCCAAGAATGCAAGACCGCCGCCGACCAGGCCGAGTACAAGACCTTCAATAATAAATGGGCAGCGAATGAAGCTATTGGAGGCGCCGACCATCTTCATGATCGCGATCTCCTCTCGCCTGCCGTAGGTAGCAAGCTTAATGGTATTGCTCATTATAAACAGAGATACGAAGCCGAGTATGACGATCAGCGCAAGAGACACGATGCTTATAACGTTTCTGACCGAGATGAACTTATCGGCAAACTCGGTGGGCGCGTTGACCTTGACTATACCGTCGATGTCCTCGATATCGGCTTTCGTATCATCCATGAGGCTGAGGTCGACAAGCTGGATGACAAAGCGGTGGCGGAAGACCTCGTCGTCCAAGCCTTCCATGAGGCTTTCGTCATACTTCTCCAGGAAGCTTTCCCTTGCCTCACTTCGGCTGACAAAGTCGACGCTTGCCACATTATCCAGGGCCGAAAGCTTCGTCTGGATCTTTGCGGAAGCCTCCTGCGCGGTCATATCCTCGTCAACATAGGCAAGGATCTGGTTCTGATCGCCTATATCGTCAACTATCTGATTGATATTGATATCCAGCAGGGTGAAGCTGCCCATGACGATGAGACAGGCGATTATTATCGTAACAGAGGCGAAAGACATGAAGCCGTGTGTGAATATATTGCGGAAGCCCTCGCCTATAAGATATCCGTATCTACTCAACTTCATAGCTGTAATACCCGTCCATTCCGTCACTGATCAGATGTCCGCCGTCGATGGCGATAACTCGCTTAGAGAAAGCGTTGACCAGTTCCTTTTCGTGAGTTACTACCAGAATGGTAGTTCCCATCTCGTTTATCTTCTCAAGCAGGAGCATAAGCTCAAGGCTGCGCACCGGGTCAAGGTTTCCGGTGGGCTCGTCGGCAATTATCATTGTGGGCTTGTTGACAAGAGCCCTTGCAATAGCCACACGCTGCTGCTCGCCGCCGGAAAGCTCCGCCGGCAGGCGCTTCTCGCGTCCTTCAAGCCCGACAAGCTCGATCACCTTGGGCACCCGATCCCTGATCTCCTTATTCGCCGCGCCGACAACGCGCATTGCAAAGGCGACGTTATCATAGACCGTCATCTTGTCAATAAGGCGGAAGTCCTGGAAAATAACGCCGAGCGTCCTGCGCATCTGAGGCATCTTGCGGCGTTTCAGCTTGCCCATATTGAAGCCGTTTACGATGACTTCGCCGTCAGAGGCCATGATCTCGCCGGTGAGGAGCTTTATTATAGTGGTCTTGCCGGAGCCGGAGGGCCCGACCAGAAAAGCGAACTCACCCTCGCTGATCGTCAGGCTTACGTTATCGAGAGCGGCAACGTCGCTGTTTTCGTAAACCATCGTTACATTGTTCATTTGAACCATTGAGTTTTCCTCCTGAGGATTTTGGGACAGCTTCCCTGTCTTTTTTACCGTCCGCTGTTGCTGACGGAATCCAGATACTGCTTAACCATCATCGCAACCTTGAACACTATAGCATGGTCAAATTCCCGCAGGTCAAGACCGGTGATCTTCTTGATCTTCTCAAGCCGGTAAACCAGCGTATTGCGGTGGACATACAGCTTGCGGCTTGTTTCAGAAACATTGAGGTTATTCTCGAAGAACTTATTTATGGTCTCAAGAGTGTCCTCGTCAAGCGTCTCAAGGGGATTTTTCTTGAAGACCTCGTTCAGAAACATTTCACAAAGCGTTGTGGGAAGCTGATATATTATACGGCCTATGCCGAGGTTTTCATAGCTTATAATCGTCTTCTCGGAGTCGAACACACGGCCGACGTCAATGGCGATCTGAGCCTCCTTATAGCGGTCCGCAAGCTCGCGCAGGTGGCGCGCCGTCGTGCCGATGCCGATGATGCATTTTATCTGCAGCTCGGTCTTGAGCACCGTTTCTATGCTCTCGGCAATGGCCCTTACCTCGGCGCTGCTGCCTCCGGGCAGTTCTTTTATGACGACTATATCCGTCTCGTTTATGCTGATGACAAAATCATGCTGCTTATCGGGAAACAGGCTCTGCAGGACCTCGACGCTCGTCACGTCAGAGCGGTCGACCTGCCGTATCAGCAGAAGCGCGCGCGGCACGTCAGGTGCAAAGTGCAACTCCTTTGTTCTGACATAGACGTCGCCGGGGAGAATATTATCGGAAATGATGTTCTTGAGGAATGCGGCCTTGTTGTACTTTTCCTCATAATTGGTCTTGGCCTCGTTAAAGGCGACGGCGGCCATCATGCAACTCACCTTCGCCATCTCGTCACAGCCCTCAACAAACACGGCATAATCGAGCTTGCCGCTGCTGCTTCCGAGGATCTTGTAGGTGCGCAGTCCGCTGACGAGCACGGGCTCTGACGCATCGTAATTTACACTTTGGAAATCATCGAGGCGCGAGCCTATCATGGGAAGCTCACTGCAGGTGATAACAAAGCCCTGATCATCGATGACGCCTATGCACCTGTCGGTTGCCTCTTTTATCTGAATAATAACACTTTGAAATATTCTGCCGGACATGACTGTTCCTCCCCTGAAAGCTATGGGTATTTTAACGATAGTCGCACAATTATACTTTCTACATAATAATACTTTTTTGTGCGTTTTTCAATAGAATATTATCTCAAAATTGTGGACTTTTTAAAAAAGCTCTAATTTCTTTGATAAAAACGCCAAATATTAGGGGAGATTTTTTGTTATTTTTTCTTCATCACACTGCACAATTCATTTTGCTCCAAGGCCCGAAAACCGCCCGGCAGAAGGCTTTCATCCAGCTTCAGGCCGCCTATGGACAGGCGTTTGAGCTCCGTAACGGGCTTGCCGCGGGAGGCGAGCATACGCTTTACCTGATGGTACTTCCCTTCCATGACCTCAACAAGACAGCTCCCGTCCGGCAGCGGCTTAAGACCCGCAGGCAGACATTTTGTGCCGTCGCCAAGGATAAGTCCGTCCGCGAAAGCGGCGGCATCCGCCTCGTCAACAGGAGCTTCCGTCCGCGCCTGATATACCTTCACGATCTCGGATCTCGGAGATATGACCCGATGGGCAAAATCACCGTCATCCGTTAGGAGAAGAAGCCCCGTCGTATCCTTGTCCAGTCTTCCCACCGGAAAAAGGCCCATTTTCCTCATCTCCGGCGTCACAAGATCCAGGACAGTGTTTTGCCTGCCGTCATCTGTTGCCGACAGAACTCCGGCAGGCTTATTCAGCATATAATAATGATATTTTGCATATTCAATTTTAGCGCCGTCAAGGCACACAAGCGCCTTATTTGGATCAAGCTTCAACTCCGATGACGCGGCGGGAACACCGTCAACAGAAACTCGTCCGCTCTTTATAAGCTGCCGAATCTCCTTTCTGGAGGCCACTCCGCACTCGGACAAAAGCTTGTCCAGTCTCATTACTGGCATAAAATCACCTTGATGATTATAACATAAAGTATAGAAAATTTGAATAGGAAAAGGCTTATATTACGAATATGTTTACAAAATGTTTAAAGCTGACGAAAAAGCGCGCTGTTATATTCCTCATAATCTTCGGCATAGTTTTGTCGGCCGCCGTCATACTATGCTCCTCGCCCCGCAGCATTTTCAGCAGCGGAGAGATGCTTAATGCGTCGAGCCAGGAAGGCCGGGAGAAATATCTCAGCGGGTATGGCTGGGAGATAGATCTTAGCAGCGAGGAGTGCCGCACCGTGCTGCTGCCAAAAGATTTTGAGGGGGCTCTGGCAGATTACGGCGTAATGCAGACTGAGCAGGGCTATGACTTCGTCTCATACGCGGGGCTTGAGTGTACACAGTACACATATGTTGTCACGAACTATGAGGGCAGCAGCTCTACTGTCTACGCAACGCTTTATGTCAAAAGCGCGAGGGTCATCGGAGGCGACATTCACTCTGCCGCCATCGACGGCTTCATGCATGGTATAAGATAGTCAGGCACCACTCTCAAGCCCCCTATACCGCTCCGCTCAAAGAGGCAAGCATAACAGGTGGGTGATAACTGCTCGTCTCTGCGACGCACGGACAATTATCGTTGAGATCGTGGGTAGTTATCTCCATATCCCGACCGCCGGCCTGCGGAAGCTATCCGAATTTAGAATGGCAGGTGTTGTTATTGCGCCGGCCCGACCGGTAATAATTGAATTGATCTTTATATTGTCATTGTCCAAATGACAGTTCCGCTAAAAAATTATAGGTCGTGCATCTGCAATGACGATTCTTTTATTCGTTAGGACGAATTGCCTCTACGGCAGGAGAAGAGCGATGCTCGCCCCTGCGACCTGCACAAAAACAGTCCTTCCCATTTTGTCGGCTTATTACAGATATATCTCCAAAGCTTCAAGTGATCCTTGAGCTGACCAAAAAGAAAGGGAGGCAGCTTCTTTACGAAGTGCCTCCCACAACTGCTGTTTTTAAGTTTTAATTACTCGTTGATTGCGATAACAACACCGGAACCGACAGTGCGGCCACCCTCACGGATAGCGAAACGCAGGCCGTTCTCGATTGCGATCGGGGTGATCAGCTCAACGTCCATGTCGACGTTGTCGCCGGGCATGCACATCTCAGTGCCTTCGGGCAGAGTGATGACGCCGGTAACGTCGGTGGTACGGAAGTAGAACTGAGGACGGTAGTTGTTGAAGAAAGGAGTATGACGGCCGCCCTCGTCCTTGGACAGAACGTAGACCTGGCCCTTGAACTTGGTGTGGGGCTTGATGGAGCCGGGAGCTGCCAGAACCTGTCCGCGCTCTACGTCCTTCTTTGCAACGCCGCGCAGAAGGGTACCGACATTGTCGCCGGCCTCTGCGTACTCGAGGAGCTTGTGGAACATCTCGGTACCGGTAACGGTGGTCTCGGAGATCTCGTCCTTCAGTCCAACGATCTGGACCTTGTCGCCAACCTTAACACGGCCACGCTCTACACGGCCGGTGGTAACGGTGCCGCGGCCGGAAATGGTGAATACGTCCTCGATGGGCATGAGGAAGGGCTGGTCGGCCTTGCGGTCAGGGGTGGGGATGAAAGAGTCAACTGCGTCCATGAGCTCCTTGATGCAGGCATACTCGGGAGCGCTGGGATCGGTGGACTCGGAAACGAGAGCGTTAAGAGCGGAGCCGCGGATAATGGGAGTGTCGTCTCCGGGGAAGCCGTAGAAGTCGAGCAGCTCGCGAACTTCCATCTCGACGAGCTCGAGGAGCTCTTCGTCATCGACCTGATCGCACTTGTTCAGGAATACGAGAACGGAAGGAACGTTAACCTGACGGGCAAGCAGAAGGTGCTCGCGGGTCTGAGCCATGGGGCCGTCGGATGCTGCGATAACGAGGATAGCGCCGTCCATCTGAGCTGCGCCGGTGATCATGTTCTTGATATAGTCAGCATGGCCCGGGCAGTCAACATGTGCATAGTGGCGGTTTGCGGTTCTGTACTCGACGTGTGCGGTATTTATGGTGATACCACGCTCTCTCTCTTCGGGAGCCTTATCGATGGAAGAGTAGTCAGTGTACTCAGCGTTGCCCTGCATTGCAAGGAACTTGGTGATAGCCGCGGTCAGAGTGGTCTTGCCGTGGTCGATATGACCAATGGTGCCGATATTGACGTGGGGCAGGGATCTGTCGAATTGCTGCTTTGCCATAATTTTAACCTCCGTAAAATTGATACAAATAATATTTTAATTACTATTGCCTGATTAATGTTTAGCCCTTGCGAGCGCCGGTAAGAGTCTCCTGGAGGCTCTTTGGGAGCTCGACATAGTGGCTGGGTTCCATGCTGTAGGTCGCTCTTCCCTGCGTTTTGCTGCGCAGGTCGGTAGCATAGCCGAACATGGATGCAAGAGGAACGTTGGCCTCGATGACCGCAGCGCCGTTTCTGATGTCGGAGCCGAGAATCTGGCCGCGTCTTGCGTTAATGTCGCCCATAACGTCGCCCATGTAATCGTCGGGCGCCGTTACAACGACTTTCATAATGGGCTCCAGAAGCGTGGGACCCGCCTTTGCGCAGGCTTCCTTGAACGCCATGCTGCCGCAGATCTTGAAAGCCATCTCAGAGGAGTCGACCTCATGATAAGAGCCGTCTATAAGCGTGACCTTGACGTCAACGACCTGATAGCCTGCAAGCACGCCCGCCTGCATTGCGCCCTGAATACCCTGGTCGACGCAAGGAATATACTCCTTGGGGATTGCACCGCCGGTGATCTTGTTGACAAACTCATAGCCCTTGCCGGACTCGTTGGGCTCAACGACAATCTTACAATGCGCGAACTGACCCTTGCCGCCGGTCTGGCGGGCATAGCGGGTATCGACGGTCGCCTCGCGTGTAATGGTCTCCTTATAGGACACCTGAGGCTTGCCAACATTGGCTTCGACCTTGAACTCTCTGAGCAGTCTGTCAACGATTATCTCCAGATGGAGCTCACCCATGCCGGCGATGATGGTCTGACCCGACTCTTCATCCGTATATGTCTTGAAGGTCGGATCCTCCTCAGCCAGCTTCTGCAGCGCTATTGCCATCTTCTCCTGACCGGCTTTGGTCTTGGGCTCTATGGCGACGCGGATAACAGGCTCAGGGAATTCCATGGATTCAAGGACGATAGGAGCCTTTTCATCGCAGAGAGTATCGCCGGTGGTGGTATTCTTCAGGCCGACTGCGGCCGCGATGTCACCGGAATAGACCATGCTGAGGTCCTCTCTGTGGTTTGCGTGCATCAGCAGGATGCGTCCGATCCTCTCACGCTGGCCCTTGGACGAGTTCAGGACGGTCTTGCCGGCTTCAAGCGTACCGGAGTACACACGGAAGAAGCTGAGGCGGCCCACGAAGGGATCCGTCATGATCTTGAACGCCAGTGCGGAGAATGGTGCGCTGTCGGAAGCCTCGCGGACTTCCTCTTCATCGGTCTTGGGATTTGTGCCCGCGATAGCGGGGATATCCAGCGGTGAGGGCATATACTCGACGATAGCGTCAAGCAGCTTCTGCACGCCTTTGTTTTTATACGATGTGCCGCAGACCACGGGCACCATCTTTACGGCACATGTAGCCTTCCTGATGGCTGCGCGGATCATATCCTGCGGAACTTCTTCGCCTTCGAGATAAAGCATCATTATCTCGTCATCGAAATCCGAGATGGCCTCCAGCAGCTTTACGCGGTATTCCCCGGCAAGCTCGCGCATATCCTCGGGGATCTCCTCGGTACGCATATCGTTGCCAAGGTCATCGTAATAAATTCGGGCGTTCATCTCAACCAGGTCGATTATACCCCGAAAGTCCGCTTCGGCTCCGATGGGGAGCTGAATGGGCACGGCGTTGCATTTGAGCCTGTCATGCACCATATCCAGCACATGATAGAAATCTGCGCCCATGATATCCATCTTATTGACGTATATCATTCTGGGGACGTTGTAATGGTCTGCCTGCCTCCAAACGGTCTCGGACTGGGGCTCAACACCGCCCTTTGCACAGAGGACTGTTACGCAGCCGTCGAGAACTCTAAGCGAACGCTCGACTTCAACGGTGAAGTCAACGTGACCCGGGGTATCGATGATATTGATTCGGGTATCCTTCCAGTGACAGGTGGTAGCCGCGGAGGTTATGGTTATACCTCTCTCCTGCTCCTGCTCCATCCAGTCCATGGTAGCGGTACCTTCATGGGTCTCACCAATCTTGTAATTTACGCCGGTGTAGTAAAGAATACGTTCTGTGGTCGTGGTCTTTCCGGCGTCAATGTGAGCCATGATTCCGATATTTCTGGTTTTTTCAAGTGAATACTGTCTGGGCATAATCTTCTCCTGATAAGATTACCATCTGAAGTGCGCGAATGCCTTGTTGGAGTCTGCCATCTTGTGGGTATCCTCGCGCTTCTTGACGGATGCGCCGAGGTTGTTGCAGGCATCCATGATCTCGCCTGCGAGACGTTCCTTCATGGTCTTTTCGCCGCGCTTGCGGGCATAGCCGACCAGCCAGCGGAGGCCGAGGGTCTGGCGGCGTGCAGGTCTTACTTCGATAGGAACCTGATAAGTTGCACCGCCGACACGGCGAGCCTTGACTTCGAGGCTGGGCATGATGTTGTTCATTGCTTCGGTGAAGGCCTCAAGGGGATCCTTGCCGGTCTTCTCCTTAATGATGTCAAAAGCGTCGTAAACGACCTTCTGAGCAACACCCTTTTTGCCGTCCAGCATAATAGCGTTGATGAGCTTTGTTACCAATACGCTATTGTACATAGGATCGGGTAAGATTTCTCTCTTGGGAACATTACCTCTTCTGGGCACTGTACTTCCCTCCTTCATTATAAAATGACTTCACAGGTACTCGGGAAAAGCAGAGCTTCCCCGTCTGCGCCCCGAGGTCTAATATTTATTGTAGACAACAGGGCAAATTTTGCTTTGTTGGTTTTTACTTTTTCTTTGCAGCCTTGGGTCTCTTTGCACCGTACTTGGAGCGGGCCTGCATACGGCCGTTAACGCCCTGTGCATCGAGAGTGCCGCGGATGATGTGGTAACGAACGCCGGGGAGGTCCTTGACACGGCCGCCGCGGATCATAACGACGCTATGCTCCTGAAGGTTGTGGCCGACGCCGGGGATATACGCTGTGACCTCATAGCCGTTGGTCAGGCGCACACGGGCGATCTTACGCAGCGCGGAGTTAGGCTTCTTGGGAGTGGAGGTACGGACTGCGGTGCAGACGCCTCTCTTCTGAGGTGCGCTCAGATCGGTCTCGCAATTTTTCAGAGTGTTCAGACCCTTCTGCATTGCGGGGGAGGTGGACTTATAGGTGACCTTCTCTCTGCCTTTCCTTACCAGCTGGTTAAACGTAGGCAATTTCATTTCTCCTTTCTTCAAAAATTCCCTTGAAATTCAAGGTTTCTCGGTGGTTTTACCGCTTTTGGGCGTAATAACCCCACACGGGTTTAAATTTTAGCAGATTACACAAATTTAGTCAAGAATTTTTTACACAAAATACAGTACTCATTTCAACTTTTTCTTGTCGTTATGCTAAAATCCAAGCCTCCGCACACTCTAAAGCGGAGGCTGTTACCTTATTAAAGTATATTTTCAATGTCATTTTTGAGCTCTTGGCTGTCTATGACCGAATACCATATCGTATCGTCGCTTGAGAAGTACATATAGCTGCTGATCCCGCCAAGGACGATATGCAGCGGGCCGTCCTCTGTTACGATGTTCAGCTCCAGACTGCCGTCTTCCTCGTAAAGCTGCGCCGGAGCAAAGCAGCGCCTTGCGCGCGCCTGCTCAAGCAGAGCCGTGACCTGCGTTAATTCCTCGCTTTCGAGGTATCTGCTCTCTCCCGATACTGACACTCTGAGGTTCAGCACACTGTCCGCGTCAACAAGCTTGACCGGCAGCAGAAAATACAGCGCTGCGGCAAGCATAACGGCAACGAGCAATATGCATACGATAATTCTTATACGTTTCATAATAAGCAATCACCGCCTGCGCACTACTGCCTTTAGCTCTCATTAGCCTCGGCATGTTCGACCGATAAGGCAACATGATCCGAGATATTGATCCTGCTGTCCTCTGCTATTTTATCTTTTTCAATGATATATTCGACGATTATGTGGTCGCCTTCTTTAAATCTGCTGACGTCAGTACCCATAGCATAGGAGAATACATACGGCTCGCCGTCAGAAGCCCCCTGAACCAGAAAGCCCCATTCGCCGCAGTCGATGAATGTGCCCTCCATAGTTTCCGGCGCATCCTTTTCAGTACATACGGAGACCGCAAAAGCAGAAAGCAATATCACAAAAACCGCAATTTTTCTTCCTCTGTTCATAGCATATATCTCCATATATATGATATGATGATACCGCCAATCAGCATTGCAGCAATAATAATTGCACTAAGCGCCTTTTTAAACCGCAGCATTTCCTATCATTCTCATATTACCATAATCATTCCATTTCCACAATCAATAGCATCTGCAAAAGCTTTATTTTGTAAGTCGTGACAATCCACCAGATACTGAATTGAGCAATTTTTACAAATAAACACACAAAAGTCTGCTGCACGACTGTGCAGCAGACTTTGACTTTATTACAGTGCGTTTGTTCTTCCGACAAGTGCGGAGAGGTCAACGAAGCTTTCGGCCTCGGAGGCCGCGCTTTCGTCGGTCTTCTCCTCGAAGTCGCGGTACATTGCAAGTCCCGAGCCTGCGGGGATGAGCTTACCGATGATAACGTTCTCCTTAAGTCCGACAAGGTGATCGACCTTGCCCTTTATGGCGGCCTCGGTGAGGACTTTTGTGGTCTCCTGGAAGGAAGCCGCGGACAGGAAGCTTTCGGTGGCCAGGGAGGCCTTGGTGATACCCATGAGAAGCTGGGTGTAGGTTGCCTTGGAAAGCCCCTCCTCGCCTGCTGCGATGCGCTCGTCGATCCTGCGGTTTGCCGCCTTGAGCTCGCCGATATCGACGGTGGCGCCGGACAGCAGCTCGGTACTGCCGGACTCCTCGATCCGTACCTTGCGCATCATCTGGCGCACAATGATCTCGATATGCTTATCGTTGATATCAACGCCCTGCTGGCGATAGACCTTCTGGACCTCCTGAATGATATAGGTGCGGACACCGGGACGGCCGAATTCATCGTCGTCTATTCCGCGGATGCGCAGAACGTCGTGGGGGCTGAGCGCGCCGCTGGTGAGCTCCTGACCCTTATCGACATGCTCGCCGGCCTTGACGAGAATGCCCGCGGAGTGCGGAACGGTGTACACGCGGGTGTCGCCCTCCGCCTCATTGATGACGCTGATGGCAAACAGTGCGCCCTTCTTAGTCTCCTCGATGGAAACGGTGCCGGAGATCTCGGCCAGAACGGCCATTTTCTTGGGCTTGCGAGCCTCGAACAGCTCTTCAACACGGGGAAGACCCTGAGTGATATCGTCGCCTGCGACGCCGCCGGTGTGGAAGGTACGCATTGTAAGCTGAGTGCCCGGCTCACCGATGGACTGGGCGGCTATAACGCCGACCGCCTCGCCGGCGCTGACGGGCTGGCCGATAGCGAGGTTTATGCCGTAACACTTTGCGCAGACGCCGGTGCGCGCCTCGCAGGACAGCACACTGCGGATAAGCACCCTGTCGATGCCGTGCGCCTCAAGGACATCGGCATCGTCGGGCATGAGCATATGGTCCGTATCGAAAAGCACCTCGCCGGTCGCGGGGTCGCAAACGGGAACTGCGGGGAATCTGCCGTGGATGCTTATGCCGAAGGACTGAACGATCTGCCCCTTGTCATATACGGCGGAAGCCCACACACCGTCGGTAGTGCCGCAGTCGGGCTCGCGGATGATGACGTCCTGGCAGACATCGACCATTCGGCGGGTAAGGTAACCGGAATCGGCGGTACGCAGTGCGGTATCGGCAAGTCCCTTGCGGGCGCCTCGGGAGGAGATGAAGTACTCCAGAACGGACAGGCCCTCACGGAAGTTTGCCTTGATAGGGATCTCGATGGTCTTACCGGAGGTATTGGCCATCAGGCCGCGCATACCGGCAAGCTGGCGTATCTGGTTCATGGAACCGCGGGCGCCGGAGTTTGCCATCATGTAGATGGGGTTATAGGTGTCGAGGCAGTTCTGAAGCGCGTTGGTAACGTCCTTGGTGGTCTTCTCCCACTCGGATACGACCAGACGGTAGCGCTCGTCATCGGTGATGAAGCCACGTTTGAACTGACGCTCGATAGCGATTACCTTGTCCTCGGTCTCGTTGATGAGGGTCTTCTTGGCCTCGGGTACGGTCATATCCGCGATGGAGATGGTAATCGCGCCGCGGGTCGAGTATTTATAGCCCATTGCCTTGATGCTGTCGAGCACCTCGGCGGAAATGGTGAAGTCATGCTTTTTGATGCAGCGGTCAATGATGTTACCGAGCTGCTTCTTGCCGACCTGGAAGCCGATCTCGTGATCAAACGCATGCTCGGGATCGCTGCGGTCGACATAGCCCAGATCCTGCGGGATATTCTCGTTGAAGATGATCCTGCCTACGGTGCTTTCAATGACCTTGCTTCTCTCCACTCCGTCGATGATCTTGGTCACACGGACAAGGATAGGCGCATGGAGGCCGACCTCGCCCTGACTGTAGGCCATAACGGCCTCGTTGGGGTCACGGTAGCGGAGCACGGGTCTGTAAACGGGCAGCTTGCCGCCTGCGGCCTTTGCAGCCTCCTCGGCCGCAACGAAATCATCTCCGTCGACGACGTCGCCGGTCATGAGCCCGGTATCGCCGACATCAACAACGAACACCTTCTCCGCGCCCTTTTCGGCCTTGCCGATGCGCTTCATGGTGAGGTAGTAGGAGCCGAGGATCATATCCTGAGTGGGCACGGTGACGGGGTGACCGTCCTGGGGACGAAGCAGGTTGTTTGCTGAGAGCATGAGTATCCTTGCCTCCGCCTGAGCCTCGGCCGACAGAGGAACGTGGATAGCCATCTGGTCTCCGTCGAAGTCGGCGTTGTACGCGGTGCATACCAGAGGATGCAGCTTCAGAGCGCGGCCTTCCACAAGGATGGGCTCAAAGGCCTGAATGCCCAGACGGTGCAGTGTAGGCGCACGGTTGAGCAGCACGGGATGCTCCTTGATGACGACCTCAAGCGCGTCCCAGACCTCGGTGCGCTGTTTATCGACCATCTTCTTCGCGGACTTTATATTGTTCGCCACGCCGTCCTCGACCAGTTTCTTCATGACGAAGGGGCGGAACAGTTCGATGGCCATTTCCTTAGGAACGCCGCACTGGTATATCTTGAGATCGGGGCCGACGACGATAACGGAACGGCCGGAGTAGTCGACGCGCTTGCCCAGCAGATTCTGGCGGAAGCGTCCCTGCTTGCCCTTGAGCATATCGGACAGGGACTTCAGCGCGCGGGAATTTGCACCGGTGACTGCTCTGCCGCGGCGGCCGTTGTCGATAAGCGCGTCAACGGCTTCCTGAAGCATACGCTTCTCGTTGCGGACGATGATATCGGGCGCATTGAGCTGTATAAGCCTTTTCAGGCGGTTATTGCGGTTTATAACACGGCGGTACAGGTCATTGAGGTCGCTGGTGGCAAATCTGCCACCGTCGAGCTGTACCATGGGGCGGATCTCGGGCGGGATAACCGGCAGAATGTCGATTATCATCCACTCGGGCTTGTTGCCGCTCTGGCGGAAGGCCTCGACGACCTCAAGGCGCTTGACGAGCTTTGCTTTCTTCTGGCCGGAGGCGTTTGAAAGCTCCTCCTTGAGCTGGGCGGAGAGCTGCTCGCAGTCGATCTGCTGGAGAAGTTTCTTGACGGCCTCGGCACCCATGCCGGCATCGAAATCGTCCTCGTACTTCTCGCGCATATCGCGATACTCCTTCTCGGTGAGTATCTGGCACTTCTCCAGCGGCGTGAAGCCGGGATCGGTTACTATATAATTTGCAAAGTACAGGACCTTTTCGAGTATCCTCGGAGTAAGGTCAAGCAGCAGTCCCATGCGGCTGGGTATACCCTTAAAGTACCAGATATGCGATACGGGGGCTGCCAGCTCAATATGACCCATGCGCTCGCGGCGGACCTTGCTCTTTGTTACCTCAACGCCGCAGCGGTCGCAGATCTTGCCCTTGTAACTGATCTTCTTGTACTTTCCGCAGTGGCATTCCCAGTCCTTGGTGGGTCCGAAAATGCGCTCGCAGAAAAGGCCGTCGCGCTCGGGCTTCAGGGTGCGGTAGTTGATGGTCTCGGGCTTGGTGACCTCGCCGGAGGACCACGAAAGTATCATTTCAGGGGAGGCAATACCTATTTTTATGGCGTCAAAGGGTGTGTAGCTCATTATTATTCATCCTCCTCACTGTATTCGTCGGATACGTCGAAATTGAACCCATCGTCATCGCTCTCGGGGATATCCTCTATGCTGTAGCCCTCGGATTCTATATCGGAGTCGCTGTCGAAGGTCTCATACATATCGTCTCTCATCTTGGGGACAAACTCATCCTCATCGTCGTCCTTGAGCTCAATCTCCTGCCCGTCCTTATCGAGAACGCGGATATCAAGGCACAGCGACTGCAGCTCTTTGACCAGAACCTTGAAGGATTCCGGCACGCCGGGCTGCGGGATGTTGTTGCCCTTAACTATGCTCTCATAGGTGCGGACACGGCCGGTCACGTCGTCGGACTTGACGGTCAGGATCTCCTGCAGCGTATATGCCGCGCCGTAGGCCTCGAGAGCCCAGACCTCCATTTCGCCGAAGCGCTGGCCGCCGAACTGGGCCTTGCCGCCCAGAGGCTGCTGCGTTACAAGGCTGTAGGGGCCGGTGGAACGGGCGTGGATCTTGTCGTCAACGAGGTGGTGCAGCTTGAGGAAGTAGACCCAGCCGACGGTAACATCGTTATCGAACTTCTCGCCTGTGCGGCCGTCGTACAGCTCGCTCTTGCCGTCCTCGCGCAGTCCTGCCTGACGCAGGGTATCGCGTATGGTCTCCTCGTTGGCTCCGTTGAAGATGGGGGTCGCCACCTTCCAGCCCAGAGCCTGAGCCGCATAGCCGAGGTGGACCTCGAGCACCTGACCGATGTTCATTCGGGAGGGAACGCCCAGAGGATTGAGGACTATGTCAAGCGGGGTGCCGTCGGGTAGATAGGGCATATCCTCGCGGGGCAGGATGCGGGACACGACGCCCTTGTTTCCGTGACGTCCGGCCATCTTATCGCCCACGGATATCTTGCGCTTCTGCGCGATATAGACGCGGACGACCTCGTTTACGCCGGGGCTCATCTCGTCGCCGTTTTCGCGGGTGAACACCTTTACGTCTACGATGATTCCGCTCTCGCCGTGAGGCACCTTGAGCGAGGTATCGCGCACCTCTCTGGCCTTCTCGCCGAAGATCGCTCGAAGCAGCCTCTCCTCCGCGGTGAGGTCGGTCTCGCCCTTGGGAGTGACCTTGCCGACAAGGATATCTCCGGCACGGACCTCCGCGCCGACGGTGATAATGCCGCGCTCATCCAGATATTTAAGCGCGTCGTCGCCGACGCCGGGGATATCGCGGGTGATCTCCTCGGGCCCGAGCTTGGTGTCGCGCGCGTCACACTCATATTCCTCAACATGGATGGAGGTGAAAACATCCTCCATGACAAGGCGTTCGTTTATGAGGATAGCGTCCTCGTAGTTGTAGCCTTCCCAGGTCATGAAGCCGACCAGCACGTTCTTGCCGAGGGATATCTCGCCCTGACTGGTGCTGGGGCCGTCGGCGATAACATCGCCCTCGTTCACGCGGTCGCCGAGAGACACGATGGGTCTCTGGTTTACACAGGTGCCCTGGTTGGAGCGGGCAAACTTGATGAGCTTATAGCTCTTTATATCGCCGCTGTCGTACTTAACGGTGATATTCTGAGCGTCGGAGCGAATGACCTCGCCGTCGTCCTCGGCAAGGATAACAACGCCGGAATCGACCGCGCACTTATGCTCGATACCGGTGGCGACGATGGGAGCCTGAGTCACCATGAGTGGAACAGCCTGACGCTGCATGTTCGCACCCATCAGGGCACGGTTTGCGTCGTCATTTTCAAGGAAGGGGATCATTGCGGTCGCAATGGATACCATCATTCTGGGGCTGATATCGATATAATCGACGCGCTCGCGGTCGACCTCGATGATCTCGTCCCTGTGACGGCAGGTAATGCGCTTATTGACAAGGCAGCCGTTTTCGTCGCGGGGCTCGGTCGCAGGAGCGACGATGTAGTTATCCTCCATGTCGGCGGTCAGGTAATCGACCTGATCTGTCACACGGCAGGTGTCCTTTTCGACCTTCTGGAAGGGAGCGACAAGGAAGCCGTACTCATTTGCTCTGGCATAGGAGGCGAGGTAAGAGATAAGGCCGATGTTGGGACCTTCAGGCGTCTCGATGGGGCACAGACGGCCATAGTGGCTGTAGTGAACGTCGCGGACGTCGAAGGAGGCTCGCTCGCGGCTCAGGCCGCCGGGGCCGAGGGCCGACATACGGCGCTTATGGGTAAGCTCGGAGAGGGGGTTGGTCTGATCCATGAACTGGGACAGCGGGCTGGAGCCGAAAAACTCCTTGATCGCCGCGGTCACGGGTCGGATATTGATAAGGCTCTGGGGCGTTACGATGTCCAGATCCTGAAGAGTCATTCGCTCGCGGATAACGCGCTCCATGCGGCTGAAGCCGATGCGGAACTGATTTTGCAGCAGCTCGCCCACGCAGCGGACGCGGCGGTTGCCGAGATGGTCGATGTCGTCCTTCTCACCGATGCCGCAGGCAAGGCAGTTGAGGTAGTTGACAGAGGCAAACATATCGTCCACGACGATGTGCTTGGGTATGAGCAGGTCGATATTCTCAAGGATGGCCTCCTTGAGAGCCTCGCCCTCGTACTGCTCCATGAGGGACTTGAGCACGATGCCGCGCACCTTTTCCTTGATACCCAGCTCCTCGGGGTTGAGATCAACCATGCTCTCAAGGGGTACCATGCCGTTTGAGAACACGCGGACGCTCTTTCCGTCAACGTCCAGGTAAACGTCTATCACTCCTGCCTCATCTATGAGCTCTGCCTTCTCGCGGGAGACGACCTCGCCCGCGTCGGCAATGATCTCGCCGGTGCGGGGGTCAACGACGGGCATCGCAAGGGCAAAGCCCATGATGCGGCTGCGAAGCGCAAGCTTCTTGTTGAACTTATAGCGGCCGACGTTGGAGATATCGTAGCGGCGGCGGTCAAAGAACAGGCCCTCCAGAAGGGCCTCGGCGCTCTCCACAGTGGGAGGATCGCCCGGGCGGAGCTTGCGGTAGATTTCCATCAGGCACTCGTCGCGGCTGGTGGTGGCGTCCTTGTCAATGGTAACGCTGATGCGCTCGTCATCACCGAAGATCTCCTTGAGGCGCTCATTGGTGGTAGCGCCGACTATCGTGTCGGGAGTACAGGAGAGCCATGTTTCGGGTTTTGTCTCGTCATAGCGTCCCATTGCCTTCAGAAACCATGTGATTGGCAGCTTGCGATTCTTATCGATGCGGACATAGAACACGTCGTTCGCGTCGGTCTCGTACTCCAGCCATGCGCCGTGATAAGGGATAACGGTGGCGGCATACAGACTTGTCATGCTTCGGTCGGTGGTCTTATCGTAGTACACGCCGGGGGAGCGGACGATCTGAGAGACGATAACACGCTCTGCGCCGTTGATGATAAAGGTACCGCCGGCGGTCATGAGCGGGAAATCGCCCATGAATATCTCCTGCTCCTTGATCTCCTCGGTCTCAAGGTTGCGCAGACGTACGCTCACCTTGAGGGGCGCGGCATATGTCGCGTCACGAGCCTTGCACTCCTCCTCGGAGTACTTGGGCTTCTCGTCCATTGAATAGTCGACGAAGCTCAGCTCGAGATTGCCGGAATAGTCGGTAACGGCGTCGGTATCCCTGAACACCTCGCGCAAACCGGTCTCCAGAAACCAATTATAGCTCTTTTTCTGGATCTCCAGCAGGTTGGGCATGTCCTGGATCTCTTCGTATCTCGCAAAGCTCTTTCTGAGAGTTTTGCCGTAGAGAACATCTTTTGGCATTGGCACACACTCCTTAATCGTAATCGAGAACGCCCGGGGCAGTTGTTGTTTTTATCTGCGCCGGTGTTGTATTTACGCCGGGTTGATGGTATATTGTGATTGTAGATACTGGGGTGTCAGCATTTCGTCACAAGATAACATAGCAAGTTATTTTATCATTATCTATATAGCTATGTCAAGAAATATTTTGTGAAATATGAATTTTTCGGCGGTTGCTATAACTGAGCAGCCGCTTTTTTGTATATTAGGAGTGTTTATGGGTACTTTTACCGTTGTATGTCTCATTATGATTTTCGCGCTGGCGCTGCTGCTTTTATGGCGGGAAAAAATTTTTGAAAGTAAAGCTCTTTTTGCCGCCGCATTCGCCTTTACCGCACTGGCGCTCGTGCTCAGAGCCTCCCTGCTGGACTTTGAAAGCGGAGATTACATAACATTTCTGGCTCCGTGGACTCAGTTTTTCCGCGATAACGGCGGATTTGCCGCCCTGCGCTATTCCCTTGGAAATTATAATCCGCCGTACATGTACTTTCTCGCGCTGTTTTCTTATTTTGATATCTCCGAGCTGTACCTTATCAAGCTGCTTTCGGTGCTGTTCGACGTTTTTCTGGCGTGGTCATGCATGAAGCTTCTGGGGCTGTACACCGGCAGCAGAGCAGAGCTTTTGAGCATGTTCCTTGCGGTGCTGTGCCTCCCCTCCGCAGTCATCAACAGCGCATATTGGGCTCAGTGCGACAGCATATATACCTTCTTCGGCATTTACGCCCTGTACCTCGGCCTCAGCGGCAGAGGCTCGGCTTCCATGGTATCCCTTGCCGCCTGCTTTGCCTTTAAGCTTCAGGCCGTATTCATCATTCCGGTGTTTTTCATACTGCTGCTTGCAAAAAAGATAAAATGGCGGCAGCTACTTGTGTTTCCGGTGGCATATATTTCCTTCATGCTGCCGGCGCTCATCGCGGGCAGGCCCTTTGCAGAGACCATGACGCTATATTTTTATCAGGCCGGCACCGTGGGCGACGCCATGAATTACAACGCCCCTTCCCTGACGAGCATGTTCCGATGGAGCGGTGACACGCAAAGCTGGTCGATGCTTCTCATAGCAGCGGCATTCGTCCTTGTGCTTGCAGCTTATATTGCCGCCGCCATTAAGCGCAAAGCTCTTGACGATACGGTGATACTCGGCTTTGCCCTGCTGCTTGCCATGGGCATCCCCTATCTGCTGCCGCATATGCACGACCGGTATTTCTTTACCGCCGGCATACTGGCTCTCGTGCTGGCCTTCCGCGACCGGCGCTTTTTCCCTGTTCCCATGCTGGCGGAGCTTGCTTCCCTGCACTGCTACTATGCGTACTTCAAATGCTATTATCTGTTTCAGCCCCGCGTCGGGGGCATGTTTATTCTCATTGCTCTTCTGCTCACTGCGGCGTATATTTGGGTGCATATCAGGAAAATCGAAAAATTTGAAATTAATTCTTGACATTCTCCGTTTCTCTGCTATAATAACTCTTGCCCTTAAACAGGATATGCGAGAGTGCTGGAACAGGTAGACAGGCACGTTTGAGGGGCGTGTGTCAACCGACGTGGGAGTTCAAGTCTCCTCTCTCGCACCATGAAAGAAACCGTTGAAAATGCTGAAAAATCAGTAAATTCAACGGTTTTTTATTGTTTTCATTAATATTTTGCAGTGCGTCAAAGTTACTTGAAATCGGTTAAAATGGGCCATGTTGAACACAGTCTGAACACAGTAAAAGAAGGGCCGCCTGGGTGGGCGGCCTTTAGCATTATTTCTTGCTATATCTTATTTGTCTTTGATCTGCTTGACGCACTGGTTGACGCCCGTGGCGGCGAGGCCGGAGACGATGCCAACGGCGACGGCGGTTATATAATCGCCTGCCGGAAAGTCCGGCATTATACGCATCGCCAGAGCGCCCAGAGCCCCGCCTGCGGCACCGCAGATGATGGGGATCCACTTGTTATCCAGCGCGGTCGCCTTGACCGCCTGACCTATCAGATAGGCTATGACGGTGATCGCCGCCACGCCTGCTATTCCGAATTCCATATCATTTACCTCCTATAGCCTTTTCCAGATCGCTTATCCTATGATTTGCGACCTTGATCTGTTCCTCCATCACGGTACACGCTGTGCAAAGTTGCTGTGCTCCCTGACCTCGCGGGCCAGCTCCTCCAGCTTCGTGTCCGTTACCGCCTGCGACTTGCTGTTGCTTATGGGCACGCCGATAAGCGTCAGGACGCCGGTTATGATGGCAACGATTATGCCTCACTACCTCGAGATGCTCAGCTTGAGATTGCGCCTGAACTCCGCCAACAGCGCGTCCTTGTCCACCTCGGGGACTGCCGTTATGAGTGCCTTGCACATGCGCAGCTTGACGCGTCATTCAAGCAAAGCTCCATCTTGTCTGAATTTGTTATTTATGCAATAACAATGCAAGCAAAGCAAAGGAGGGAGCATTATGAGTGACCGTTTTAAAAGAATAATTGCTTTTATTATTGATTTAAACCTCGCCTATTTCCCGCTTCTCATTATTTTCTTTTCTCTCACAGCATCGTCAAGGCAGGTGCCTCCGCGTAATGCCATACTTATTCTTTTAAATATTCTGCCTGTTATTTTATTTGTCATTAAAGATGTGATATTTAACGGGCGCAGTCTGGGCAAGCGAATTTTCGGGCTGTGTGTTTACGACAAAAGCTCTCTGGATGCTTCAGTCACCGGAGAGAGGCTCCTGCTAAACATCTTTTTATTTATCCCATTGACGGTATCATATTGCTTTCCACCGGTGAATCTATAGGCGACAGAGCCGCCGGCACCGTCGTACTCTCAAACGCTTCATTTGAGAGATGCAAAGAGGAACGCGCAAACGCAGTTATCTCAGCACAGGTTTACAAAGCGGCAAAAAGAAAAACAGCGCTGTTAATTACTGCAATAGTTGTTTGCTTTTTAATTGCTTCCATTGGAGCCGTTCTTGTCGTTTCAAATGCAACAAAGGACTCTGAGGAGTATAAGCTTTTCTATGACTATTTGATTTCGGGCAATACCTATAAAGAAATGGATGCTGACGAATCCGATATCCACATTATCCATTATTCCTCGCAATCGCACGTCTCTGCAAACGGCGATTCCGTGTCTCAAACGGCCAAGATCGGCTTTATCGTAAAATTCAAGTCATTTGAAGTCGTGTATCACAATGAAGACGGCGTTTGGCAGGTTTGTGACGAATGCACCGGTTTTGACTGAAGCATCGTTTCTCTTAATATCCCACCGCATATAAATCCGCTTTCTGCACAAAATACCTCCGTACACAATTTTACGGAGGTTTTGCTATATGAGAAAGCATATCGCTGTTTCGGCGCTGGCACTTGCACTGTGCTGTGTAATGTGCCTGGGCTTTGTTCCCGCCACTGCCGCAAATTCCGCTCCGGTTGCGGAAAACTTTGAGTTTGAAACATTCCGCGAGGTGTCCTTCGGCGGACAGCTTGCAGCCGTTGATCCCGAGGGCGATACCCTGAGCTTTGAGATTACCACCCAGCCCGTCAAGGGTAGCATAGAGCTTAACGAGGACGGCAGCTTCGTCTATACCCCCGCCGAGGGAAAAAAAGGCAAGGACTACTTCGGCTACAAGGCCACGGACTCCGAGGGCAACAGCTCTCAGGAGGCAACTGTTATCATCCGGCTTGTTAAGAACAAGAGCGTCAGCTATGTCGATATGAACGGCAACGGAAGCTATTGCAGCGCGGTAAGGCTCGCCGAGTGCGGCGCGTTTATCGGCAAGCAGATGGGCGGCGAATACTATTTCGAGCCCGAACAGACGCTGACCAGAGGTGAATTTTTGAGCATGTGCCTTGAGGTAACAGGCGCGGATCTGCTCAGCGGCGTTATCAGTACCGGCTTTACCGACGACAGCGATATCCCCGACTGGCAGAAGGCATATGTATCAAGCGCGGTTAAAGCCGGCGTAGTAAAGGGCCGGTATTCCGACGGCGGCGCATATTTCGACGCCAAAAGCCCGATAAGCCGCGCTGAGGCCATGGTCATGCTCAACCGCAGCCTGAGACTGAGCGACGTGAGCTATCTCAACGCAGGAGACGCGGCGCCCTCATGGGCAGCTCAGGCCGCCGCGAACCTCACTGCCTGCAATGTTATCAGCAGTTTCGGCGCAGGCTCGGACGCCCTCACCCGCTCCGAGGCGGCGGATATGCTGGCAGCGGCAATGGATCTGATCGAAAAAAGATAAATAATAAGCTCTTCACAGCTAAGTATTATGAGCAGCCCCGTTCGGCGGGGCTGCTTTCATTGTATATCCGAAAGCCGCGTTCACTTTGCAGTTTTTGGATATACAATAATTTTTTATCGTAGCACAATAAATTATTATTGACATATAGTTCATAGTGTGCTACACTGAATGCGTCAAATCAAGGAGGAATCGCTATATGGAACAAAAAACACTTTCAAAATGGCTAAAGTGCATAATCATTGGAGTTGGCATCTGCGGTCTGCTTATTTATGCTTTGGTCGTTCCCACGATGGGAGTAAGCCTGCGGACGCAGTATCCCGAATTTTCAAATCGTTTTTGGCCGTGGCTTGGCTTCATCTGGGTGTCAGGCATTCCTTGCTTTGCCGTTCTCGTACTCTCCTGGATGGTCGCGTCCAATATCGGAAATGATCTGTCTTTTTCTGAGGCCAATGCAAAATTGCTCAAATGGATCTCCGTCCTAGCCGCCGGAAACGCCGGTTTTTTCTTTGCTGGAAACATTCTGCTGCTTCTGCTTAATATGAGCCATCCTGGAGTAGTGCTCGCCTCGTTTATTGTTGTGTTTATTGGCGTTGCGGCTGCGGTAGCGGCGGCTGCGCTGTCTCATCTGGTAAAGAAAGCCGCAGTTTTGCAGGAGCAAAGCGATTGGACTATATAGGAGGGCGCAATGGACGGAGAGATCATTTTCAATATTGACGTCATGCTGGCTAAAAGGAAAATGAGCGTGACAGAGCTGGCTGAGGCAGTCGGGATCACGATAGCAAATATGTCCGTTTTGAAAAACGGCAAGGCAAAAGCCCTGAAAATTTCAACGCTGATGAAGCTGTGTGAAGCGCTGGATTGCCAGCCGGGCGATATTTTAGAATACAGAAAGGGTGTATAGAATAAAAAAGAAAAAAATCCTCATTGCTCTGCTTATATCGGCAGCTATCCTTATTGGAGCGGCGGCAGCATGGGATCAGCTTTCTGACTATTCAATTGCCCTGAAAGCAAATTGGGAATTCTCATTACCGTCAGAGGCCCGCTGTTCAGAGGCATATAGTAAGGATTCCGGCTCCAGTCCCCATGGCGACGGCATCCGCTATCATGTCTTTGTATGCAAAAACGCTGATCCCGTTGATGAGATGTTTGCGTGGCAAACAGCGGAGCGAGAAACGGTCTATCACAGCAGCTATTCAGCCGCTGCCGATGAATGGTTCGGTAAAATCGATGTTCCGCAAAAAGAGCGTCCCGATTATGAAAAATGCTCATACTGGTATCAGTCGCAGAGCGATAACAGTGAGATCATCGTTTTTTGGAACAAGGAACAAAGTAAGCTGTATGTAATTGAATCTTTCCTATAAAGCTAAGGGCGCCGCTGATTTTTCGACAGTCATAATAAGCTCAACGGCATCCGTTTTTAAGGATGCCGTTGATTTTTTATGCAAACAATTTTATAATTGTGCGCAGAGGTGATCCCATGTCCATAAATTCCTTTGACGACTACCCCATGTCATGGAGACCTGAGCTTGAGCGCGGCGGGGCTCCACTTTATCTGAGCCTTGCCGAGCGGCTTGAGCGCGACATTGCCGACGGCAGGCTGCTCCCCGGCACAAAGCTTCCTCCGCAGCGGGAGCTGGCCGATTTTCTCGGCATAAACCTCAGCACCGTTTCAAGAGCGTTCAAGATCTGCGCTCAGAAGGGGCTTCTGTCCGGCAGCGTGGGCAGCGGAACATATGTAGCCTATAACGGCGTTACTAATCTTTTCGAGGCCGCAAAGGTCAATGCCCCTCTGATAAGGCTTGACTCAATGACCCCCGAGACGATTGTTCAGGACGAGCTGATAGAGCTTCTGCAAAAGATGATGTACGAGCAGGATTTCTCTGCATTGTTTCAATACAGCTTCGGCGTATCCGACTGGCAGAAGCAGGCGGCCTGCTACCTGCTTAACAGAGTAGGCTGCATGGCTCCTCCCGAAAGCATACTTACCGCTGAGGGAGGGCAGAATGCGATATCCTCTATCTTTGCCGGTCTGTTCAAGCCCGGAGACAGGCTGGGCGTCGATCCTCTGGTTTATCCCGGCGTGAAGAGTGCTGCAAGGCTGTTTGGGATCCAGCTCGTACCCATCGAGCAGGAAAACGGTGAGATGAGCGAGGCGGGTCTGCGCAGCGCAATAAAAATCGACGGCATACGGGGCGTTTACGTCGTCCCCGACTATCAAAATCCCACATCGCATATTATGTCAACCGAATGCCGCCGCATAATCGCAGCCGTTTCCCGCGAGAATGGACTTATCGTGATGGAGGACGGTATTGGAAATCTTCTGGCCCCCGCCGGCAAGAGCATATATTCTCTCGCCCCAAACAACACGATATTTATACTCAGTCTCTCAAAAACCGTCAGTCCGGCTCTGAAGCTGGCGTATCTGGCGGTGCCGGAGCAATTTTACAGCGAGCTTGAATCGGCCCTATACAACATTAATTTTTATCATTCGGCGCTGCTCATGGAGCTTGGCTCAAGGCTCATTGCCTCCGGAAAGCTGGAGGATCTTCTCAAACGCCGCGCAGAGGGCATCAAAAAGCGCAATGATTTAGTTGACATAATTCTAAAGGACTACACTGTAGGCGGCGACGGGCACTCGCTCAGCCGCTGGCTCGTTCTTCCCAACGGGATAAGCAGCGCGGAATTTGAAGCAGAGGCGCTGAGGCGGGGCGTGAGCGTTTATGGCTCGGAGCATTTTGCCGTCGGCAAAAACCCTCCTGTCACTGGCGCCAGGCTTGCTATTTGCGCCCCCTCCAGCCTCGAGGAGCTGGAAAAAGCGCTTATAATTCTGCGTGATATACTCAAATAATTGTTTTGCACACAATTTAATGATTGTATGTACGATAAAGCTGCATTATAATACAGTCATCAAATACAGGAGGCAAGAAAAATGAAGCAATATGTTGTTGACGCTTTTACCGACAAGGTTTTTTCCGGCAATCCCGCCGCGGTCTGCGTGATGGACGAGTGGCTCCCAGAGGAGCTCATGATGAAGATAACACTTGAGAACAACCTCTCCGAGACCGCTTTCTGTGTGAAGGAGGGCGAGAACTATCATCTGCGCTGGTTCACTCCCGGCGGCGAGATCGACCTGTGCGGTCACGCGACGCTGGCAACCGCATACACGATATTCCGCTTTTATGAGCCGGAGCTCAGCGAGCTGCGCTTCGACACTCTCAGCGGCGAGCTCATTGTCACCCGAAACGGCGAGCTTCTGGAGATGGACTTCCCAGCCTACGAGCTGAAGCCTGTCGAGGTGACGGAAGCGATGGCAGACGCGATAGGCGCAAGACCTGCCTCAGCCTATATGGGACGCGACCTGCTGTGCGTTATGGACAGCGAGGAGCAGGTGCGCCTTGCCGGGCCGGACACTGCAAAGGTCATGCAGCTTGACGGACTTCTGCTGCATCTCACCGCTCGGGGCAGGGATTTTGACTGCGTTTCGCGCAGCTTCGCGCCGAAATGCAACGTTGCGGAGGATCCCGTCTGCGGCTCGGGACACTGCCACATAATCCCCTACTGGGCGAAGACGCTCGGCAAGTCAGAACTCACTGCATATCAGGCCTCCCGCCGCGGCGGCGTGCTGTACACCCGTATTGATGGCGGCAGAGTCGTGCTCGCCGGCAAGGCGGCGCTGTACTCCGAGTCCGAGCTGCATATAAATTGATAACTGACATTTAAAAACTGACCGCACCGAAAAAGCGCAGTCAGTTTTTATTTTTCTGTATTGACATCCATTTCACAATATGATATGATTTTGATATCATAAAGAAATTGGAGGAATTATCATGCAGGAAAAAGTACTCAACAACAGAAAAAACGGGATGCTTTTCATGCTTCTGTTTATAGCTCTTTATCTGCTCGCGGTGCTGGGGATGATAGCCGGCATAGGCGCTTACCCGACCGTGCTCACCGCCATAAGCATCGTCTGGCTCGTCATCGGCTGGATACCTCTCTGCGGGCTGAAGGTGTTAAAGCCACAGGAGGCGCTTGTGCTCACCCTGTTCGGCAAGTACGTCGGAACGCTTAAGGATGCGGGCTTTTACTTTGTAAACCCCTTCTGCACAGCGGTCAATCCCGCTGCGAAGACAAAGCTCAGTCAAAGCGGAGACGTTGACGGGGCAGGCTCTGGCAACGCGCTGCTTTCAGCCGCGATCAAGGGCGCTTCCGGCGCCGCCGTCAGCGCAGAGGCCACGGGCAAAAAAATATCCCTAAAGATCATGACGCTAAGCAACAGCCGCCAGAAGATAAACGACTGTCTTGGCAATCCTATCGAGATAGGTATTGCCGTTACCTGGCGCGTCGTCGATACAGCAAAGGCGGTTTTCGACGTTGACAACTACAAGGAATACCTCTCACTCCAGTGCGACAGCGCGCTGAGGAACATTGTCCGCATCTATCCTTACGACGTATCGCCCAACGTAGATACGACCGGCGACGGCGTTGCCGACGAGGGCAGCCTACGCGGCTCGAGCGAGCTTGTTGCCGAGCGCATCCGCAACGAGATCCAGCTCAAGGTCGCGGATGCAGGACTTGAGATAATCGAAGCGCGCATAACCTACCTTGCCTACGCTCCCGAGATCGCCGCCGTCATGCTCCAGCGCCAGCAGGCCAGCGCGATAATCGACGCGCGCAAGATGATAGTTGACGGCGCAGTCGGCATGGTCGAGATGGCGCTCGACAGGCTTAACGAAAAGAAGCTCGTCGAGCTTGACGAGGAGCGCAAGGCCGCTATGGTATCGAACCTTCTGGTCGTGCTCTGCGGAAGCCACGACGCGCAGCCTGTCGTCAACTCCGGCAGCCTCTATTGACATATGGCTGAGAAAAAGCAGGTGCCTCTGCGGCTCTCACCAAAGCTGTATGACGCGATCGCAGCGTGGGCTGAGGATGATTTCCGCAGTGTAAACGGTCAGATAGAATACCTTTTGACCGAGTGCGTCAGGCAGAGGAAGAAAAACGGGAAATATGTTTCCGAAACTCTAGATGAACCCATAGAGCTTGATATTTAAAGCGATGGACTACCCTCCTTGCGGTGGGTCGTCCATTGCTTTTATTTTTTGAGTTTTTCGCACAGATCCTCGTCGGCCTCTGCCATTATAGTACTGTAGTCAGTATAAACAACCTTACCGGGCATTGAGCCGGACGGCTTGCGCACGAAGCGCACCATGGTATAATCCACTGCGGTCTTGCCGCCCTCGCGCGCTTGTGAATAGTAGGCCGCCAAAGTAGCCGCCTCCTCAATCGTTCGCTGCGGAGGCTCTTCTCCCTCGCAGGATATGATAACGTGGCTTCCGTGTACGGTTTTTGTATGGAGCCAGATATCAGTGCGTCGTGCAAGCTTTGTTGTGAGCTCGTCGTTTTGGCTGTTGCTGCGGCCGACAAGGATTTTAAAGCCGTCGGATGACATAAACTCCATCGGCCCCTGCTTTTTGAGTTTATCCGGCTTTGCGCCGCGCTGCTTTTTTATATACCCTGTCCCGATAAGCTCGCGCCGGATCTCGGCAAGGTCGCGCTCGGTCTCCGCGCGTTCGGTCTCGTCAAGCACGCTGTTGAGATACTCAAGTTGCTTTTCACCCTCGGCAACGAGAGCGGTCAAGTGGGTCTCAGCGGTCTTGAGCTTGTTATACTCCTTGAACATGGCAGCGGCATTCGCCTGAGGCGTCTTTAAGGGGTCAAGCTCTATCTCAAGCTCAGGGCAGCCTTCGGTGTAATAGTCCTCCACCGTCACTGCGCTGTCGCCCTTTTTTATGCGGTACATATTGGCTGTGACAAGCTCGGCGTTTTTGCGGATCTCCTCGCGGCAGTAGGTGCGCTCAAGCTCCTGCTTCTGGCTTGAAAGCTTCCTTGCTATGCGGTCTCGGGCGGTCTTGACGCTGTGGCTCAGCTCGCGCGCCCTGCGGCGGCGGCGCTCAAGCAGCTCGCGCTTTGAATAATACGCCTCCAGCAGTTCCGAAAAGCTGCCGAAGCTGCGGCTCTCGTACTCTGAGCCATATTGGCGAAGCGGCATAAATGAATACTCCCTCGGCTTGCCGTTTTCAAGAAGCATGGTCGGTGTGAATTCACCCGCTCTTACGTTCTCCAAAAATGCCTCCGCCACGGCGGGCAGGAGCTCGGGGTCATTGCCGCAGCGGCAGGTAAGCTCCCTGCATATGAGCGGCGACAGGCCGGAAAAGCTGTCCATCAGGCGCTTATCCAGCGGCTTGCCGCCGTCCGAGGCCGAGACAGCGGCGGCTATCTCCTCCCTGACGAGGTCAAATATCATGGGCTTTTTCTGCCTGGGAGGCAGGCGGTATATCATGCCGGGCAGCATCCTGCGCTCAGCGTCCCCGCCGTAATCCATGCGGCGGAGGCAGTCGATTATCCTGCCGTCATCGCCTATGAGGACGAGATTTGCGCTGCGTCCCATGAGCTCGACGGCAAGTTGAAGCTTAACGCTGTCTCCGAGTTCATTATGGGATGTTATGTCAACCAAAAGCAGCCTTTCCCACTGAGGCTGAGTAAGCTTTTCAATGCGTCCGCTAATAAGATGCTTGCGCAGCAGCATGCAGAACATGGGCGGCTCAGCCGGATTTTCAAGGCCGGCGCTTATGAGCTGTATCCTGCCGCTGCCGGCTCCCGCGTTTATGAGAAGGCGCATATTATCGCCGTTGTTTCTAAGGGATATGATCACCTGATCCCGCTCGGGCTGCTGGATCTTATCTATTCTTCCGCCCTCCAGCTTCGGGGCAAGCTCCCCGACCAGAGCCGAGAGCAATATTGCGTCAAGCGCCATCCTGCTCCTCCACGCATATTGCGTACAATTGGTTTATTCTTTCCGTATTTCCCAGGAGATAAAGCCAGCCGAACAGAGCCTCCAGCCCTGTTGCGGCATGGTACTGGGCAATATCGGCCTTCTGCGGGACGGAGTTGACCCTTGCGTTGCGGCCGCGCTTAAAGACGGCAAGCTCCGCGTCAGTCAGCGTCGGAAGCAGCTTCTCCACAGCCTTTGCCTGAGCAGGAGCGTTCACTATCGCCACGGTCTTTTTATGAAGTTCTGTGGCTTTTTTATTGCCGTCCGAGCAAAGCATGGTACGCGTAAGAAGCTCATAAACGGCGTCGCCTATGTGCGCAAGGCCGAGCATGCTTATGTTGTTAACATCCCGTATCTCCATATGGGGACAAAAGCTGTCTTTCATTTCTTTCTCCATATAAGCGCGTTGAAAGGGCGGTGTTCCGCCCCTTTCATTCCTCTATTTCGTCGGAAAACTCAAGCTGGGTCTTCAGTACCTCTGTGGGCGCTGTGCCGTGGGTGGTCTGCATCTCCATCCATTGCTCGCGGGTGATGATGATCTGGCGGGGCTTAGAGCCCTCAAAGGGGCCGATGATGCCCAACTCCTCCATCTGGTCTACGATGCGGGCGGCTCTGGAATAGCCGAGCTTGAGCCTGCGCTGTAGCATGGAGACCGAAGCCTGCTTGGTATCAAATATAACGTCTACGGCCTGGGGCAGCAGCTCGTCATAATCAGCCTTACCGCCCGTATCATCATCGTCGGCATGACCCTTGCCGTTAGCGTTCTTGTCCTCGGCGGCCTTTTCGATCTGAGCCATGACATCCTCGCTGTACTGCGCGGTGGCCTGCTTTTTGATAAATTCAACGATCGCGTCGCGCTCCTCATCGCTGACGAAAGCGCCCTGAACGCGCATGGGCTTGCCGCAGCCTATGGGGGCGTACAGCATATCGCCCATGCCTATGAGCTTTTCAGCGCCCGCATTGTCGAGGATGATGCGGCTTTCAAGTGCCGAGGACACCGCAAAGGCGATGCGGCTGGGTATATTGGCCTTCATAAGGCCGGTGATAACGTCCGCGGATGGACGCTGGGTGGCGATGACAAGGTGCATACCGGCGGCTCGTCCCATCTGGGCGACGCGGCATATGCTCTCCTCAACGTCCTTTGAGGCGACCAGCATGAGGTCTGCAAGCTCGTCTATCACTACGACTACATTGGGGATCTTCGGCTGTCCATTTTCCAGAAGGTGCTGGTTATACGCCTCAAGGTTCCTGACGCCCAGCTCAGAAAACAGCCGGTAGCGCTTCAGCATTTCGGTGACCGCCCACTGCAGCGCGCCCGCCGCCTTTTTGGGATCGGTCACAACGGGGATGTACAGATGCGGGATGCCGTTATATACTCCGAGCTCGACCATTTTGGGGTCTATCATGATGAGCTTCACATCGTCGGGGTCGGATTTATACAGCAGGCTTATGATAAGCGAGTTCATGCATACTGATTTGCCGGAGCCCGTCGTTCCCGCGATAAGCAGGTGCGGAAGCCTTGAGATATTTCCGACGACGGCCTCGCCCGCGATATCCTTGCCGATGGCAAAGGAGAGCTTGGACTTGGACGATGCAAACTTTTTTGAATCGATGATATCACGCAGATATACGGTGCTTATGAGCTTATTCGGCACCTCGATACCGACGGTGGATATCTTATCGGGTATTGGCGCTATTCGGACGCTTACGACGCCCAGTGCAAGCGCTATATCTCCCGCAAGATTCGTCAGTTTGCTGAGCTTCACGCCCTGCTCAAGCTCCATATCATAGCGGGTCACGGTGGGGCCGTGGGTCGTGTCGACTATCCTTGCGTTTACGCCGAAGCTCTGGATGGTGCTTTCAAGACGCTCACGGTTCGTGCGCAGTTCCTCATCGGCGTTTGCAGCGGTGGCATGACCCTTCTTGAGCAGGAATATGGGCGGCTTTTCATACTCGCCGTCCTTGGGAGCGGCTTCAATTTCACCCGCGATCGCTTCCGTCTCGGCGGCGACCTCAGCAGCTGTCGCCTTCTTCGGCGGATCGGAGACAGCTCCCGTCTGTACGGAGCCGCGTCCGCTCAGGGTAACAGGCGTCACGCCGGCTATAGCCTCAGCCTCCTCGATGGATATGGGCTCCACATCATCTGTATGTATCGCGTCGGCCTTCCTGCCGAAGATCCCGCCGCGCTTTTCGTCAGCCTCGCTTACAGTCGGCTCGGCCTTACCTCGGCCCTTCCTGCCGAAGGTGGGCTCGTCGTCCATGGGGATATCTATGGCTCTGCGCTTTGCCGTTTTTGCGCGCGCTTTCTGATCCTCGTCAGGCTCTACGGCGAATCTTGCCTTACTTTCGTGCTCGGGTTTTTCCTCACTCTCCGGCTCATACCTTGCCGGTTCGCGGCTGCCGAGCCACTCAATGAGGTCACGGACAGTTATGTTGAACGCGGACAGGATGAAATAGGTCAGGGCCAGGAACAGTATTATCGCCGCGCCGTAAATGCTGAATGCCTTCTGGAGCACGAATGCCAGCAGGCCTCCGGCAACGCCGCCGCACTTCATGGCGGCTCCCCCGCTGTACAAGGTCTTGAATACCGCGCCGAAGCCCTCGATATTCTCGACTACCACACCGGAGAACAGTATATCCGCAAGCGCACCCGCCATCAGCGGGAGCAGCAGCACCGCGGTCGTCCTCCACGCAACGGGTCTGCCCTTATGGAAGCCGAGGATCACCGCAGCCAGTATGAACACCGGCGCGCACACCCAGAAGCCATAGCCGAACAGGCCCTTGAGCAGAGTGCAGAGCCAGCCCACCACAAAGCCGTCATGGGCGAAAATGCCTATGATTACAAGCATTGCCGAGAATACGAGGCATATTGCCGCGACCTCGCGCCGTATGGGCCTTGGCTGCGCCGTTGCGGCGGTTTTTGCTTTGCCGCCGGATTTTGCCGCGCTCTTTCCCTTCGTATTGGTTTTTTTCCTGTTTGCGGTCTGTGCCATTACTCAGGTTCCCCTGCCTTTATCAGAATATCAGTGAAAGTACTATCGTCAGCACGCCGACTACCCAGCAGTAGTAGGCAAAGCCGCCGAATTTGGTCTTTTTGGCCACCAGCTTGAGAAGTCCGATGGACAGCACTCCAGATACCATGGCGGCTATCATACCGAAAAGGTACGCCGGTATGAGCGCCGTGTCAATGCCGGCCTTGATCGCGTCTGCAAGCTCAAGTATCGTCGCTCCCAGCACGGCCGGTATGCTCATCAGCAGCGAAAATTTCACCGCGTATCTGCGGTCATGGCCGGTGGCTATGCCCGCCGTAATGGTCGTTCCCGAGCGCGACAGGCCCGGCAGAGTCGCCGCGCACTGGCACAGTCCGATGATGAGAGCGTCCTTAAACAGCATATTCTTCTCTGTTTTCGTGCCCTTTGCCATTCTGTCCGACACGAAAAGCATACAGCCTGTCAGTATAAGCGCGACGCCCACATATATCGTGGAACCGGACAGCGCCTCTATGTAATCATGAACCGGAAGTATGAGCACCAGCGGGAGCGTCGCGGTGACGATGAGCATGAACATTCTCGCCGCAGGGTACTGTTTTCTCTGTCCCGCAGCCGCGGGGCTGCGGCCCGTGAACAGGTCGATTGTCTCCGTGAACATTGACCTTATGTCCGGCCAGTACATAAAGCATATTGCTACCAGCGTTCCGAAGTGCAGCAGCACATCAAACAGCATGTGCCCGCCCTCTATATCGGACATATTGAAAAGATTTTGAAGTATCGCCAGATGTCCCGAGCTGGATATGGGCAGAAATTCCGCTATACCCTGCACAAGTCCGAGAATTATGGCTTCAAGTATGCTCATAATCCGCTCTCCTTTGTAGTTTTCGGATATTATGTATACCTAACTTAGATATATTATCATATAATGTAAAAAAGCACAATACCCAAAAAAACAAGACGATATTAGGAGCTGTATTTTAAGATAAACGGATGTCGGGGCGAGCATCGCTCGTCTCCTGCCGGAGGGCAGTCCGCATTAAGAATTGCGATTGTCGTTATTGGGGTATCCCGAATATATCCCGCAGCAGTATTTGTTACATCTCCATTGTCTAAATGACAAAGCAACAAAAATTCTCCCACCGTATCTGTAGGGGCAAGCATCGCTCGTCTCCCGCCGGAGGGGCAACCCGTATTAACGCCTAAAAGAATCGTCGTTTAATTGCCATTGGCCATTGTATATATTCAGGCTGACACACAAACGATACGCATGATCTTAACGCGGACAGCTATCCGGCAGCCGCCGGTCGGGCTGTCGCAACAGCGACGCACGATCTTAACGCGGAGCGGTCGTTGGCATTGGCAGACGGCCACCCTGCAAGGTTTAATTATCGCACAGCTCTGCCCGTCTTATTTTCGGTGTTATTTGTTATTATTGTCTATCTCGCCATGTAGGTAATCCAAAGCGTCGGAGAGAGTGCCTATCCCGTCTATCAAACCGCAGGCTACCGCCTCCTCGCCGTATATGACGCTGCCGACATCGTTTGCTATCACGTCCGTTGCCATCATCAGCTCCGTGTATTTTTCGCGGCTCACATTGGAATGCCCGATAACAAAGCCGACGATGCGCTCCTGAATGCGTGCAAAATAGTTATAGGTCTGCGGCACTCCGATAACTACGCCGTTTAATCTGACCGGATGTATCGTCATGGCCGCCGAGGGAGCTATAAGGCTTCGCTTTGCCGCGACGGCAAGGGGTACGCCGATGGAGTGGCCGCCGCCCAGGACCAGCGACACCGTGGGTTTTTTCATGCCTGCGATCAGCTCCGCTATGCCGAGCCCCGCCTCCACGTCGCCCCCGACGGTGTTCAGCAGGATCAAAAGTCCCTTTATCTCCTCGGACTCCTCAACGGCGGCGAGCAGCGGCATGATGTGCTCATATTTCGTAGTTTTATTGTCATCCGGCAGTAGCTGGTGCCCCTCTATCTGCCCGACTATGGTCAGACAATGGATAATGCCCTCCCTGCCCTGCTGCTGCACGCTGCCGAGTTCCTTTACCTCTTCCAAAAAAATCACCTCATACCTATTTTGGCTGGTATGAGATGATTTTAGTCCTTTTATTTGTCCTTATACGCTGCCAGAACGCCGAGATAAGTCATATAGCAATCAAATTTTGCAACGACCTCAAAGGGTGCGTGCATGCTCAGCACGGGAACTCCCGCGTCGATCGTGTCGATATTGCGGTTTGCCATGAACTTGGCTATGGTGCCGCCGCCTCCCTGATCGACCTTGCCAAGCTCGCTCATCTGCCAGACAACGCCGTTTTCCGCAAACAGCCTGCGCAGATACGCTACGACCTCCGCCGAGGCGTCGCTAGTGCCGCTTTTGCCCCTAGCGCCGGTGAACTTACATATTCCCATGCCGTAATTGAGCTTTGAGTCGTTGCGCTTTTCCGATACCTCGGGGAAGTTCGGGTCAAACGCCGCCGTAACGTCCGCCGACAGGCAGAAGCTGTTTTCAAAGCAGCGCCGCAGCGGTACCTGCTGAGTTTCGCAAAGCTCCTCCATGAAGCACTCGAACGCGCTGCTCTGCATACCGCTCACGCCGTCCGAGCCGGTCTCCTCCTTATCCGCGAGGATGCAGACGCAGGTCCTCTCAGGAACGCCGTCAATGTCCAGCATAGCCCTCAGCTCCGCATAGGCACAGACGCGGTCGTCATGGCCGTAGCCGCCGATAAGAGAGCGGTCAAGTCCGATCTCGCGCACCTCGAACGCGGGCACCGCCGTGAGCTCCGCGGAGAGGAAATCCTCCTCGACTATGCCGTAGCAGTCGTTGAGAATGCTCATCACTGCAAGCTTTACCCTGTCGCCTCCCTCGCCTGCGTAGGGCACACTACCGATGAGGATGTTGAGACCCTCTCCGGTTATGCCCTCCTCCATCGTCTTTTTCATCTGATCCTTGCCCAGATGCGGCAGAAGATCAGTTATAACAAACTGCGGGTCACCGGGATTTCTTCCGATGCGCACATCTATGACCTCACCACTTTTGAGAGCCACTACGCCGTGCAGCTCGAGAGGGATAGTCACCCACTGGTATTTCTTTATACCGCCGTAGTAATGGGTCTTGAAGAAGGCAAGCTCGTCGGACTCATACAGGGGGTTCTGCTTTAAATCGATTCGGGGAGCGTCCACATGCGCTCCGGCGATAACGCAGCCGGCGTCAAGGCTTTTTTCGCCGATGGCGGCAAGCATCAGCGCCTTGCCCCGGTTATTTCGGTAGACCCTGCTGCCGGCTTTAAGGCTCATGCCGGCCTTGTACTCAACAAAGCCCGCGAGCTCTGCCATCTCGATGGCTGTCTTCACTGCCTCGCGCTCGGTGCGGTTTTTATTCAAAAACTCCATGTAGCCGCGGCAGTAATCCTCCATGGCGATGCGCTGCGCGGTATCCATTGCGCCATAGCCGTTTTTTTGCCTGTAGAACAGTTGATCTCTTATTTCATCCATTTTTCAGTACCTCCTTAAATAATTTATTGCATTCTTTTTCAAAGTCTTTTTCACTGCCGTCGTTGCGGAGTATATACTTACAGTTTGCCTCAAAATACTCGTTCGGATACTGAGCGTTTACGCGCATCATCGCATATTCTCGGCTTATGCCGTCACGCTTCATTATACGCTCGATCCGTGTGGTTTTATCCGCTACTACGCCCACGACGGCCCTGCACCTGCCGGCCAGCCCGCTTTCAATAAGCGCTATCGCGTCGATCGCGGCGAGAGTGCCGCCCTGCATCGCCCAGTCCTCGAGAAGCCGCCGCACCTCAAGGCCGATGTAATGGTGGGTTATGGCGTTGAGATCCTCCAGCGCCGCCTCGTTTGAAAACACGACGGCGCCCAGCGCCTTGCGGTCGAGCTTTCCGTCTGTAACGGTCTCGGGAAAAACGCGGTCGATCTCGCCGAGCATTTCGGCGTTTATTCCCAGCATTTCGTGGTACAGCGCGTCGCAGTCGATTATCATCGCGCCCTTTTTCTCAAGCTGCCTGAGCGCGGTCGTCTTGCCACAGCCGGTACCGCCGGTTATGCCGATAACGGTTAGTCTGTCGGCAAGGGATGAGCGTATGCTCGCCTCGGGCAGAGCTCCGCGGCGGAGTATTTTATACGGTGCGCCGCTCATGTCTATGATCGTGGATTCCGTGCCGATGCCGCACCGTCCTCCGTCAATGACCGCAGCGATGCTGCCCTCGAAGTAATCCATAACTTCCTGCGCCGTTTTTGGGCTCTCGGCTCCGGAGGGGTTTGCCGATGGCGCGGCCAGAGGCAGCTTTGCCTTTTTCAGAAGCTCCAGCGTCATTGGGTGGTTCGGGCAGCGCAGAGCAACTGTTTCCCCTCCCGCCCGCACGATCTCCGGAACGACGTCTTTGGATTTCAGCACGATTGTCAGCGGGCCCGGCCAGAATTTCTCCGCGAGATACTTTGCCTGCTTCGGGACCTTATCGCAGTATTTTGTCATGGCGGCGGAGCCGGGGACCATGAGCGCGAGGGGCTTTACCTCGGGTCTGCCCTTGACCTCATATATCTTCTCAACCGTCTCGGCGTCGAGGCCGTTTCCAGCAAGGCCGTACACCGTTTCGGTCGGCACGGCCACCAGCTCGCCCGCCGCGATGAGCTTCGCTGCCTCGCTGAGTTTATCGGTGATTATCTTAGTTTCCATCAGCTTTCCGCCTGATTTCTTAGTTTTTCCGCCTGATCTGCCGTCACAAGAGCGTCGATAATGGGATCAAGCTCGCCGTTCATAACGCCTGAGATGTTGAAGTTGCGCACATCTCCGACAAGCCTGTGGTCTGTGACTCGGTTCTGCGGGAAATTATAAGTGCGCACCCTGTCGGATCTGTCGCCCGTGCCGACCTGACTTTTCCGCTCGGCGGCGATGGCCGCGGCCTGCTTTGCCTGCTCGGCCTCGTAGAGCTTGGAGCGCAGGATCTTCATTGCCTTATCCTTATTCTTGTACTGGCTGCGCTCATCCTGGCACTCGACGACGACGCCGGTCGGGATATGGGTTATGCGTATGGCGCTTTCAGTCTTATTGACGTGCTGTCCTCCCGCGCCCGAGGAGCGGTAGGTGTCTATCTGAAGGTCGGAGGGGTTAATTTCAAACTCGACCTCCTCGGCCTCGGGGAGCACGGCGACCGTCGCCGCCGAGGTGTGTATCCTGCCGCCGCTCTCGGTCTCCGGAACGCGCTGGACGCGGTGGCCTCCGGCCTCGAATTTGAGCCTTGAGTACGCTCCTGCCCCCTCGACGACGAAGCTTATCTCCTTTATACCGCCCAGCTCCGTTTCGTTCACGTTCACAACGTCGATCTTCCAGCCCTTGCTCTCGGCGTACATGGAGTACATTCTGAACAGGTCGTAGGCAAAAAGCGAGCCCTCCTCGCCGCCGACGCCGCCGCGTATCTCCATGATGATGTTTCGCTCGTCGTTAGGATCCTTTGGCAGGAGCAGTATTTTCAGTTTTTCCTCAAGCTCCGCGCATTTCGCCTTGGACTCGGAGTATTCCTCCTGAGCCAGCTCCCTGAACTCGGGGTCTGACATAAGATCCTCGGCCTCCGTCATCGCGCAGCGGCATTTTTCATATTCCCTGTAAGCCATGACAACAGGCTCGAGCTCCTTCATTTCCCTTGCGCATTTAGTATAGGCGGCTGGGTCTGCGTATATCTCCCCGCTTTCCATGCGCTGCTCGATCTCGGCATATCTGTTGTCAAGCTGCTTCAGTTTCTCAAGCATAGTTATCTCCCATGATTTTATAATAGATGATTTTACCACACTTTTGAGCTGATGTAAATCAAAAACAGCGGCGCAGAATGCGCCGCTGCTTTCACAGTGCTTATATTATTGTACTAAATGCTTTTTTGATATAGCTCAGGCCGCATGTGAGATTATTTCAAGAACCTCGCCCGTAGCAATATCGATAACAACATTGACGTCGGCGACTATGCTTCTATCATAGTCTCCCGCAGGGCCGTTGCGCTCTATCGTGACGTCGTTAAAGGTGACCAGCCACACAGGGGTGTCTTTCAGGCTTTTTTCCGTATTGGGGACGAAAGCAGTTTCAGGATCAGTGAATCTTCCGGAAACAGCGTTTATTGATCTTGCCTCGGATTTTGCCATATTTTCGACCTCGCCGATAGCAATCTCAAGAGCTTTATCGCGGCTTATCGCCGTACTTTTAACGCTGTTTAATTCACTGGCGCTGAGCTCCTCGATTTTATAACCATAGTTCTCGAAATTCGTGCTGCTTTTAATTTCCGAAATGGAGTCGGTCAATACGGCTTCCTTCTGCATAAATTCCACCGTGTTGTTTTCTGCTGTCAATACATAGTTCGACCTCTGCCCGGCGGACAGTGCGTATGCCGTAACGCCTAAAGAGATGACGACAGCAAAAACAATGACGCATCGTATGATCACATGGTTAAGATTATTTTTCATGTCATTTCCCTCCTATTGTTTTAGTACCTCGAATCCCAGACCTCCCATGAAGAAGATCCGGAAGATGATATGTTGTTCCTCTGCGTTGTCAAGCTACCGTAACCTGAAACGATTATCATGCCTATTAATTACGGCTAAATGGTCGGTTCTGACTTCACTGTTTTCTTGTCGTAGTTTACTGCCTTGCAGTTTTGTTTTACCAAATAGTCACAACTTTGTCAACAATGAGTTTTATTGGAAAAAGAAACATCGGCGAGAATCCGCCGATGTTTCAGATTGCGCTTATTTGAGCGTTACGTTCACATAGATAACGTGCCCGTCTATCGCAGCGATCAGCTCGTTGACAAGACCCGTGAGCATTCCGATGCTGCTCTCGTCGGCGCTTGCCAGCTTGCTGAGGATGCCGTCGAAGTCCGCGCCCGCACCGGAGGCGGTCACGGTTATGTCCTTGAGAAGGGTTACGGTGCCCTTATCGGTTGCAACGCTGGTGCCCTTCTTAATGACCATTGTAAACTCGCTTCCGTCGTTCTTAACGCCGGTTTTCAGCTCGATACACTGATCGATGGCTGCCGCAACGGTTTCCGCGTCGGCATTGTTGTCAATAGTGAGATTGTCCTTCACGCCGTCTTTAAATCCGATCTGCTCGGTGCCTATCTGGATATAGGAGCCGTTTGCAAGCGTGACGGAGTTGCCGGTTTTCAGGAGATTCATGAAGAAGTTATTGAGGCTGGTCATCTCCTGCATGGCCGCGTCGGCTTTGGCGCTGTCGGTAGGAGTGGCAGTTATGAGCCTGCCGCCCTCTGCGTCCTGACCGTAGATATTGAAAGTGCAGTTTTTGCCGTTTACGCTGGCCTTGACAGTTGCAAAGTTATAGTCATAGGCCTCGGAGAATATTTCCTTGGGGCTGAACTTGCCGTCAACGCCGGTCTCATATTCGTTGCTCATTTCGCTCATGCCGAGCTTTTTAAGCTCCTCACCGGGTACGATATTTACAGAGACCTTCGCGGTGCTGACCTCGGCGTCCGGGATGTACAGCAGCGCACTGTAGTCGGCGAGCACGTCAAAGCTGAGCTTTGCATCTCCCGCCGAGCCGACGACGGAGATAACCTTCTCATCGGTCGTGACAAGCAGGCGGCTTATCATGACCATCATCTGAGCGCGGGTCAGGTTTGCTTTGGGACGGAAGTCGCCCGCAGGATAGCCCGCAATGACCTCAGTGAGATTCATAGCTGCAACAGAAGGCTTGAAAACATCGGCTATACTGCTGCTGTCGGTAAACTTAGGCTGCATTCCGGTCGTGTCCAGCTTGAATGCGCGGCAGAGCATGGTTGCCGCCGCTTCGCGGGTGATGTTCGCCTTGGGCTTGAACGTGCCGTCGGTATAACCGCTGATAACTCCTTCCTTGACGCACATCGCGACATAAGGGGTAAGCACGCCGTTCGGGTCAACGTCGGTAAAGCTCAGCGAGGCCTTCTCCGTGTAGCCCATGAAGTTTGCAACTACCTTTGCAAACTGCTCACGGGTAATATTATTCTCGGGTCTGAAGCTCCCATCGGCATAGCCGCCGACAATACCCGCGTTAGCGACAAGGTAGATAGCGTCCTTTGCCCAGTAGCCGTCCGGCACGTCGCTGAACTTTGCGCCGTTATCCGCGAAGGCGGGTACTGCAAGGGCAAAGATCATCATTACGCACAGCGCAAGGGATACGATCTTCTTTGCTTTCATTTGTTAGCTCTCCTTTTATAAAATAGAATTATGTGTCAATAATATCATCAGCGCGGCAAAATGGCAATTACTTTGCCTCATTTTTATACTAATCTTTTTAGAACGGAAAAGATTATGAATTTTTTGTTATAATGTATTGACATCTTATAGAGTAATTGTTATATTTTTATCGAACTTAGCCCGATTAAGCGTATCAGCCTATATTATTTTCAATTTTCAGGAGGCAACAATTATGGCAAACCGTATCATTCTCAACCCTGTATCCTACCATGGCGCAGGCGCCATAGCGGAGATACCCAACGAGCTCAAGGCCCGCGGCTTCAAAAAAGCTTTTATCTGCACCGGAGGCCACACCGCCAGATCCGAGGGCATGGCAAAGATCCGCGAGTATCTTGAGAACGCGGGCATCGCCCACACCACTTTCAGCGAGGTTAAGCCCAATCCTACCATTGAAAACGTCCAGTCCGGCGTCAAGTCCTTCCATGATTCAGGCTCCGACTGCATCGTAGCCGTTGGCGGCGGCTCGGCCATGGACACCGCGAAGGCCATCGGCATAATCGTTTCAAATCCGGAGTTCGCGGACGTGCGCAGCCTTGAGGGCGTCGCCCCCACGAAGCGCCACGCCGTGTTTACCGTCGCCGTTCCCACCACCGCAGGCACCGCGGCCGAGGTCACAATAAACTACGTCATCACAGACGTGGAAAAAAAGCGCAAATTCGTCTGCGTAGACGCCAACGATATTCCCGAGGTAGCGGTCGTCGATCCTGATATGATGGCCTCCATGCCCGCCTCCCTCACCGCCTCCACCGGCATGGACGCTCTGACCCACGCCATCGAGGGGCTTATCACCAACGGCGCATGGGAGATTTCCGACATGTTTCATCTGGAGGCTATACGCCTTATCTCCAAGAGCCTGCGCGACGCCGTCAAGAACGATCCCGACGGCCGCAAGGGTATGGCTTTGGGGCAGTATATCGCCGGCATGGGCTTCTCAAACGTCGGCCTCGGCATCGTACACAGCATGGCCCACGGCCTGAGCGCCCTGTACGACACGCCGCACGGCGTTGCCTGCGCGATCCTGCTGCCCATGGGGCTTGAGTACAACGCCGAGTATTCAGGCGAGAAGTACCGCGATCTTGCAAAGGCCATGGGCGTCGCCGATGCGGACGCCATGACGCAGGCCGAGTACCGCAAGGCCGCTATCGACGCAGTGAAGAAGCTGAGCCGTGACGTCGGCATCCCCGCCGATCTCAAGGGCATCGTCAAGGATGAGGATATCCGCTTCCTGGCCGAAAGCGCCTACGCCGACGCCTGCCGCCCGGGCAATCCCCGCGAGACCAGCATTGAGGAGATCGAAGCACTCTACCGCAGTATGCTGTAACGCCGCTTGAATTTAAAAAGCTCCTGCGATCAATCGATCGCAGGAGCTTTTCCTTATAGGTCTATATTTGCCTTTCTGGCCTGACTGCACAGATCGCGCGTTTTGAGAGTATAGGCTTTTCCGTCCTTTATAAAGTGCGTTCCGCACTGCCTGAACTCAAAATGAACGCCCGCCGCCGCGCACTGCTCACGTATCCCAAGCACCCACGCATAATCCAGCGGTCTTGCGTTTTTATCCGACTCTCCGCCAACCACAACAAGCTCCATATCCTTCAGATAAGGCGCAAGGTCTACGCTCTCAATAAGCGGCTGGCATATGACATTTTTGTGCTTTATCGGCAGTTCACGGAAGACCGGCAGCCTGAAATCAGCCCTATCCTGATTTTCTATGGTACATCCGACCGTGACGTTATCATAGCCGTCCCCCAGTCGTCGGGAGCGCACTGCATGAAGCGTTCGATCCGCTTGGTCAGAAAGATAAAATTCAGGTCAGAACGCTCGCGCATCATTCTCCAGCACTCGTCCCTCCAGCCGTCGGCCTCCTTGATAAGAAAATCAGTCGAAAAGCACAGATACACCGTCTGTCCCGATTTCATCTTATACTCGCCGGATTTGTTTTTTTCAACCGGAGCATGGAAATTATCGGTTTTTACGATATTTTCGGTATCTATGCCGCGCTTGCTGTCACCTTTATGGATGTAGCAGTATTTGCAGCCCGCGCTGTATCTGCGGCAGCCGCGCCATGGACTCCACATCGCCATTTTATCTATCCTCAGCTTTCATATGCTAAACTTGAAAATTCGGATAAAATAAAGCGGTAGTCCGCGTCATCATAATAATAATAATAATGGCTCGAATTTTCGAGAACGCTTGTGGAAATAAAGCTGTTAGCTTCAAGGATCTTAACAGCGGCGGGCGATACCATTTCATCATTCTTCGATTGATATACATAGCATGGAACGGATATCGAAGATATGAGCCTTTTGGTCTTTTCTATTTCAGAAAACAGCTCCAAATATCGCGGCAGCCAAGCCAAATACCGCCAAAAGCGCTTGTCGTTTTCGATCCCGCAGGCATTTTTGGCCGCAAGCGCCTTACGATCCGAGTCTTTTATATTTCCCGAATACACCTTGAATGAATTAACGAACATAGCGGGCTTGATAAGCAGCTTCAAAGGCACCGCCAGCAAAAACATAGCTTTGATCTTATCAGAACACCTGACTGCCTGCTGCAAGGCAAAGAGCGTCCCCATAGAGTGCGCGGCTATAATAATATTTTCATGGCATTGCCTTAATTCGGCGAGCTTTTCATCGACCTGCGCCTTCCATTTTTCCATCGAGGACTCAGAGAATTCCCGCACCCCCCTTGCCGTGCCCGTCAAGCAACATATTCCAGACAGAATACCTGCCGGAAACGAGAGGCACGAAATCCTTGAAATGATTCGGCGTACCCGCTATCCCGTGAATGAATAGGAACGCGGTATCGCTGTCAGGATTTAATTTGCAATATTCCCTGTGCTGCATATATCCGCCTCCTTTGCTGCTATTATATAGCAAATCAAAGACGGGGTCAACGATATGTCGCCGAAGCGAAGACGAGCGTGTCCTTTTTAAAAAATGGGAGCAAGCGATATAACGCTTGCTCCGATGTGCGTAACCTTTACACTGAAGATGCCTCAAACCCAAATCGAGACCCAGCGAAGCGGGTTCGATTTGGAAAGGAGGAGCGACGGAATGAGTGAGAGATGACTTTTTTGATAAAAAGTCGCCGCGAACGATATGTAGTCCGCGACGACGTGGTACGCCCGACGGGATTCGAACCCACGACCTTCAGAGTCGGAGTCTGACACTCTATCCAGCTGAGCTACGGGCGCATTTGCCCATGTATTATAGCAAATCCGCCTGTCAATGTAAAGCAAAATTTGGCCCGGACATCAGAACTCGATCACTACGGGAGCCGCTGTGAAGCTGCTGATGGTGGCTGTGCCGCTTTTGAAGTACAGCACGACGCAGTTGCCGTCGCCGGGTGTGTAAAGGCTCCTGAGATTCTCGTAGCTATTGAGCATATGCTCGCAGGCTTCGATACTGTCGTCGGCATAGACCTCGCCCTCAACGCGGAGCCATTCGCCGCCGCGCATTGCGCATATCTCGACCTTGGGATTTTTACTTATCTGCTTGAAAAGCTCCTTCTTTTTTCCCGTCTGTATGCCTATCCTGCCCTTGTACAGATCAACTGTGCCGAAGGGTCTTACTCTGGGCTGATCTCCATCCACGGTCGCAAGATAATATGTTTCTGCTTCCTTCAAAAAATCATAAATACGCTGCATAATAAAGCCTCCTTAATTTATTTTGTGTAAATTCCGAGTATGCTTTCGTGTGGCTCCGAGGATCTACCGACCATTACGTCCATCGTCATTTCAAACGTCCTGTTCCACGGGAACCGGTAGTTTTGAAGCTCAACGCCGCCCCAGCCCCGCTCCGCATAGGGCTTGAGAGAGGATATAAAGTTGCTGTGCTCCAAATTCGCTATAACGTCTTCGGTCTCCTCCGCCATCCTGTTCACGGCAAAATCGAGCACGGCAATCTGGTCGATGACCGGAGTTTTGAAGTTATCGGGGTTTCCGCCCATTTCCGTCACCATTGCGGCGGTCTCGGCTCGAACGATGTTGCGGTAGCAGATATCCTTAATTATCACGTCCGCAAGGACTTTCATATGTCCCCGCTCGGAGCTTTCGCTTATATCGCCGTTTGCAAGATACGCATAGCGGGCTACGCCGTGGCTTATGGCCGTGCCGGTCAGGTTTGCCATGTCAAGCATACCGCCGTAAGCGATCAGCTTGCCGAGCTCTGCCTTTCTGCAGAGGCTCTCGCGGAAATCGTTGCCGTAGGTATTGTTTCCGGCATCCATCAGGATGACCGGCCTCCCCTCATCGAGGAAAGCGTTCAGCGTGTTAATAAGCTCCCTGCAATAGCTGTTTTTTCTGCTCTCATCCTCGGGCTTTGTTAGGACGAGCACCTGAAGCTCCGCGCTCTCGGCCTGCTCGACGTCAAAAAACTCAAGATGCTCAGCAACTATTTCCTCGAGCGGCCTGTAATCGAAGTCGCAGGCAGCCTCATCCTGCGTACCGCCGAAATACTGCACGTTAGCGCCCGCACCCTGCCAGCCGGTATCGTCAAGGTACATTCTTGCCAGCGCCTTGAAGCCCATGTCGTCAACGCCGGACAGGAGCGCGTCGCCATCGCGCAGCAGGGTTTTTATATACTCGATCTCATTTTTCTGTATGCTGTCGGCCTCGGAGGAATCATCGACGCCGTACAGCACGCGGAACACGGAACTTCCGCCCAATGTGCCAAACAGCTCGTCAGCCAGCCGGAGCTTTCGCTCGCGGGCGGCAAGGCTTACAGACACCATGCCGCTGTCGGTTCCGTAGTCGGCGGGGTCTATGGCTGTGCCGTCTGCCGAAAGCTCATAGTCGGATACTATGTTTTCCACAGTGAGCGCAGCGCCGCTGAGCGCAGGTCTTGCCTCCGCGCAGTAAGCGCGCACATTTTTATAGTCCTCGAGCGTCCACTGCCCGTAGCCCACGGTGGGCGCGAGGCGCATGACCGTATCGAGCAGCCACACACGATTGTTCGGATCGCTTCCAAGCACATCCACAAGGCTTTGCAGCAGCTCAGTCTCGCTCATGACGCTGCCGTCGGAAAGGTATACCGGCTCTGATGAGGTCATGGCGCGGGAGGACACGAGCCCGCCGCTGAGGATCTGGTCGAGGAATATGATATACCTGTCGCAGCCGCTATCCTCCTGTTCGAGCACCCATTCGTACACCGCCGCCCTGTCGCCCATTTTGCTGCCCTCAGCGCTGTTGAGGCGCGTTGAAAAGGCGTCAGGCTCCGGCATGAGCAGCTCATAGTCCAGCGACTGAGCCATATATTCCATGCATTCATAGTTATTGGGGCGGTCGTCAAGAGGGACATACGCGACCTTTATCGAATTTTCCTCCGGCGTATCGTCAGTCACTGGCTCCGTGCGCTCGACGCCGCAGCCTCCAAGAATCAAAGCCGCCAGCAAAAGTGCCGAAAATCTGTACTTTTTTCGCATATTTCCTCCTGTTGGGCCGTTTTCTATAAATATACCGCGTTTTCGCCGATTAATCAAGGCATTGACGATTCGCACCAAATCTGTTACCCTACTTGTCAGAAAGAAGGCGCTGTAATGGAATTATGGGATATATACGATATTGACAGGCTGCCCACGGGCGGCGCCGGCGTCCGCGGCGAAGCCCTCGGCAGCGGCGAATACCACATGGTAGTCCACATAGGCATTTTCAACTCCGAGGGCAAGCTGCTCATTCAGCAGCGCTGCCCGCAGAAGGCCACCTTCCCCGGGAAATGGGACATCACCGTCGGAGGAAGCGCGCTCAAGGGTGAGACGAGCCGTCAGGCGATGCACCGCGAGCTTCTTGAAGAGTTGGGTATCGACATTGATTTCAGAGATATACGTCCAAAGCTCACCGTTAATTTCGAGCACGGCTTTGACGACTACTACCTCGTATGCAGGGATATTGACCTGTGTGCCCTCAAGCTTCAAAAGGAAGAGGTCATGGACGCCCGATGGGCGGATATGGACGAGGTTTTTTATCTGATGGACAGGGGCGAGTTCATCCCGTTCATGAAAAGCTTTATCCGCCTGATGTTTGACATGAGGCGCAGCCCCGACAATCTTGATATGTAAAAGCGCCGAGGAATTATTCCTCGGTGCTTTCGTCTTCTTCGTCTTCAAACTCATCCTCATCGCCGGCTTCTTCTGTATGCCCGTTATAGCTGAGGGCGCTGCCGGATATGAGCTTTCTGTGGGATATTTTCTTTGTGATGCTGCCTGCTACGCCTTTTACAAGATTCTGCGCGGCAAGGTGCTTGCCTATGATGGCGGCAAGATCGGTCTCCGGCGAGAGGTCGGACACCGTGCCTTCCATGATCGAAAGGCTGCGCCAGAACATCGTCAGGGATTTAGGAACCTTTATCCCGAAATCGCGGGCTATCCGGTAGAGATCCGCAAATATGTCCACAGCACTGCTCATCTCCTCCATGGACACCACGCGGTACTTGTCAATATACACGCGCATGCGCTCATAGTAGGCATCCATATCTATCTCCGGATCGTGCTCGCAGATGGACAGCACCGCGTCGGAAAAGCCAATATAATCGTTGCTGAAAATGGCCTTCATGCAGATCTTTATGAGCTGCGCATCGGTCTCGGTGAGCCTGCCCATCATGCCTAGGTCGAGCCAGACTATCCTTCCGTCCCAGATCCGGACGTTTCCCGGGTGCGGGTCGGCGTGGAAAAACCGATCCTCCGCGAACTGCTTTATGTAGTTATTTATGAACTTGGTGCAGACCTCCTGGACGTCGTAGCCCTGCTCGAGCATGGCCGCCTTATCGGTCAGCTCAAAGCCGCCTATATACTCCATCACAAGTATGTTTTTCGTGCTCAGCTCGTCATACACTCTCGGGCAGTATACATACTTTATGCCCTTGATATTTTCGCGCACGCGGCAGATGTTCTCAGCCTCGCGAACGAAGTCCATCTCCTCCTGAGCCACCGCCCACACCTCGTCGATAGTGTCGGCAAGGTTCATGACATTATTGATCTTCTTGAGCTTTATGATGCCCAACGCGCTCTTGATAAGCCTCACATCGCGCTCCATGACCGAATATATCTCCGGCCGCTGTATCTTCACCGCGACGTGCGTTCCGTCGAGCAGCACCGCCTCATGCACCTGAGCGATGGACGCGGCGCCCAGCGGATAGGGCATGATGCGCTCAAACACCGTGTTCCACGGCCTGCCGTATTCCTCGGAAATGATCTCCCTTATCTGCGCCGTCACAAGCCTCGATGCGTCCGTTCTCAGGCTTTCGAGCTTTTTGCAGTGCTCCATCGGGATGATCTCAGGATGCATGGACAGGAGCTGACCCAGTTTAACAAAGGTCGGTCCCAGCTCCTTGAACATTTCGCACAGTTTCTCGGGGCTTATGCCCTGAGTTATCTTGTATTTACTTATTACCTTTACTATTTCCAGCAGACGCTTTGCGTCCGCTCCGGTCTCCATAGCCATTTTGCTTTCCTTCAATCTATAGCAGTATCAAGAATATAACAGGTGTGCGTCTCGTTTCCGTCGTCGGTGAAGCTTACTATGCTGCCCTCCACGGCTTCATAGGTATCCGGACGCACCGCAAGGACAAGATTGCCTCCCTTTTCCCAGAGGTAGACCGCGTTTTCATAGTCTATCTCTCCATTACGAAGGCCGACGCGGACAGTCATGCTGACGTTTTCAAAATTATACTCCTCCGACTCGCTCAGCTCTATCCGTCCCAGCTCCTTCGGAGCAATGGAGGGATCGACGATATATCCGCTCAGGACCTCGCCGTTTTCGTCTTTAAACTTCACGGCGGTGAAATTGGAGGGCTCGGCCTCAGCGTCTATAGTAAGCGCGTCAGGCTTCACGAGATACAGCGTCTTTCCGCCGCACCAGACCCATGAGCTCTCCTCGTATTTCTCCATAGCCTCGGCAAAGCGCTCATAGTCGCCGCGGCAGGCCGCCTGAGCCTCCGCGGGAGTCTGCGCATCAAGCCCATCGACCCTCAGCTCATAGACAGGCGCAACCTGACTTTTTCGGAACATATGCAGTCCGAAGAATACGGCAAGCACCAGTACAGCCACTGCCGCACATATTATGTAAACCTTGTTTGAGGAAAGCCTACCCTTATCTATCGCAGACATATTCTTGCCTCCCAATAAGATTTCATTATATTTTATCAGAAAACTGACAATTTAACAAGATGTATATGGAAATTCCGTAATTTACAAAAAGCAGCCGGAACAAATGCTCCGGCTGCTTCAAAAAATATGCATGCAAAAACGATAGGTTAAAAATGCACCCATGCAGCAAAAATCACCATAGCCGAGACGAGCAGAAAGCCGCCAACGGGTACGAAGGCTTTAAAGCTGTGATCGGTTTGGGCGTTCATACGCTTTTCAATGACCCAGTCCCCGATCAGGCAGCCTATCGCAGCGACGCAGCATACAGCGTTCGGCTCTCCTCCGTCATTCAGCCGTCCTACTCCGTACAGCAAGCTAAAATTCCATGCTGCAAAAAGCAGGCAATAAATAATTTTCAGAATTATAAACTTAGTTTTGCTCATTGTTATTAGAAGGTAGGAAGATTACTTTTTACATACCGTGTACTCGAATAAATTGGGTTACTGCCGTTATCAAATGCAGCTTTATCCTGCCAAACCGTTACCCTGCAATACACTTTGTTATCACTATACCATGTTTCTGTTTTGTAATACTGTCCCTTAACAGGAGCTGGAACCCCTATATTAATATCATATGAATTTATCACAGAAACAGCAGTGTTTCCTACGGTCGCAATTTTACCAGCAATCTTTATTATTTTGCTTGCAGGATAAATCTTTGTGATAAGATATGGTGCGGCTGCATAAACGGTCCAATACCCAGTAACTTCAGCCGCTGTAATCGTATGATAATCTGTTTCTTTAGCGCAAGAAAAATTATATAGAGCCCAGACCTTAGTCTCACTATAGTTTCTTGCTGTAAGTTTTGAAGAAATGCGATGTTGGCACATCAAAGCAGGTATAGTAAATTTCTCGGAATAGCTCCCCTTCGCTTTTCCACTTATAAGTATACTTTTCCCTGCTGTACGTGTCACCATTGGATTCATACTTAATTTCCTTGGATAAGGGCATTTTTGTATCTTATGTTTCAATCAGTTCGTTAATATCATCCGCCCATTGGTTTCGCCCCCCAGTATAGTTATTTTTTGCTTGTTTTTCATTATATATGGAATCAGTGAGTTTGGAAACAGTTACCCTCCCAAAAACAGTATTTTCTACTATTTCAATAAAGTTTCATCCTGATTTTGGTCAAACTGCCAGGGTCAGGAACATCGACCTCCCATGCTTGAGCACGAAGGATTTTGGAACACCCAGCCGGTTTTGAGGGCACATCCAAAGATTCAATTGATGTCCGTCGAAACGGTGCCAATTTTGATAGGCCGGAAGCACATTGAGCGCTAGATTATTTTTGATGCAGCGCATAAAAAATCGCCGCAAGCTTTATATAGCTTGCGACGATTTGGTGACCCGTACGGGAATCGAACCCATGTTACCGCCGTGAAAGGGCGGTGTCTTAACCGCTTGACCAACGGGCCATATAAAAGGCGCAGTATTTATGCTGCGCCTTTTGTGGTAGCGGCACCTGGATTCGAACCGGGGACACTGCGGGTATGAACCGCATGCTCTAGCCAACTGAGCTATGCCGCCATTTCTCAAATGAGCAATTGGAATTATACAAGACATAGCCCTTCTTGTCAACAAGTTTTTTTAATTTTCCGAAAATTTTGGCTTCTACCTCTGTACTCAGACGGGCAGATAATTCATCGGATCCACGCTCTGACCGTCCTTTCTCATTGCAAAGTGGATGTGGCTGCCCTGTCCGATCTCGCAGATAGCCGTTTTGCCGACGGAGCCGATGACGGCGCCGCTCTTGACCTTATCGCCCACGGAAACCGTGGGGGTATCGGCCAGGTTGGAGTACACGGTCGTTATTCCGCTGCCGTGGCTTATCACGACCGTGGTTCCGTAAAGGTCGTCCTGCTCGATGCTCACTACCTCACCGTCGGCGGCCGCGCACACGACCTCGCCCTGCTGGGCAAGGATATCCACGCCGTCATGGGTGCGCCAGTCGGCCATTGTAACGTCATATGCAAGCGCTTCCATGGTGTAGCCTCTCTCAACATCGCCGATGACCGGCCATATCCACGCCGTAGGCTCCTCCCAGACGTCGTCCTCAGACCATGTGCCTGCCGCCACGACGTCGCTGTCGTCCGAGCTCACGGTCTGGGGCGGATTCCCGTCGGTTTCAGGCGCCGTACCGCTGTCCGTCGGCTCGGGGCGGGTGTTTTCAAGGGTGATGCCGGGATCAATGTCCACGGTGCCGGGGGATGAATGGGATGCCAGACTGTAGGCAGATACGCCTATCACAGCTACGCATAGTGCAAGGACTATGTAAAAGCCCTTGCCGGCAAAAAACTTATCAAGCTTGCCGCTTTTATTGTTTTCCATAGATAAACCTCCTGTTGGATTTATCTATATTGTTGACCGTATCCTGCGATTATATACAAAAAAGAGCAAGTTTTCACCTGCTCTTCATATATTCCTTTATTTTATCAAAGCTCTCGTCGCTTATGACGTGCTCTATACGGCAGGCGTCCTTTGCCGCCGTCGCCGGAGATACGCCCATGCGTTCAAGCAGGCTCGACAGGGTCTTGTGCCGCTCATACATTTTTTCAGCGACCGCCATTCCCGACTCCGTGAGCTCTATGTAACCTGCCTCGTCGACCGTGACATAGGCGTTTTCACGAAACTGCTTTACGGCGACGCTGACAGACGGGCGCGAATAGCCCAGCTCGTTTGCGAGGTCTATGCTGCGCACGAGCCCCTTCCTTTCCTTCAATATCAGCAGTGTTTCAAGATAGTGCTCAGCCGATTCCTGAATCCTCATCATCCGCCTCCTTACCGCACTTTTTCGCACATTTTGCGCAGTCGCCGCCGCAGCCGGTCTTTCTTTTTCGTATGCTGTGTATCGCATAAGCAAGCCATGCCGCGAGCAGAATTATTATTACGATCTCCATGTCAGATAATCACTCCCGCAAGGAGGTACACCACATAAGCCACAAGCCACGCGACACAGCACTGCGAGATCATGACAAGCACTGTCTTAAAGCCGCTTCCGAGCTCTCTCTTGACTGCCGCAAGAGCCGCCACACACGGTGTGTAAAGCAGGCAGAACACAAGGAAGCTTACAGCCGACTGTAGGCTGAACAGTCCGCCGAGCGTTGCGGCGGTGAGGTTTGCTCCCACACCCATGAGGACGCCGAGGGTGCTTATAACGGCCTCCTTGGCCATGATGCCGGTCACAAGGGCGGTCGCAACGCGCCAATCGCCGAAGCCGAGGGGCGCAAATATCGGAGCCATCCATGTGCCTATTATGGCAAGCAGGCTGCCGGTGCTGCCGGCCTCTACCACGTTCAGGCGAACATCGAAGCTCTGCAGGAACCATATAATAATGGTCGCCACGAATATGACGGTGAATGCACGGCGGATGAAATCCCACGCCTTTTCCCACATGAGCAGCAGTACGCTCTTGAGCGACGGCATACGGTAGTTCGGCAGTTCCATGACAAATGGCACGGGCTTGCCGGTGAATGCGGTCTTACTGAGTACCTTTGCCGCTATTATTCCCACAAGCATTCCGAAAACATACAGGCAGGTCATCACCAGACCGCCGTGGCCTGGGAAAAACGCCGCCGTGAACACCGCGTAAATGGGTATCTTGGCAGAGCAGCTCATAAACGGCACAAGCAGCATCGTCATTTTCCTGTCGCGGTCGGAGGACAGCGTGCGCGTCGCCATGATCGCGGGCACCGAGCAGCCGAAGCCGATGAGCATCGGCACAAAGCTGCGCCCCGAAAGTCCTATGCGGCGCAGGAGCTTATCCATAACAAACGCCACGCGGGACATATACCCCGTATCCTCTAGTATCGCAAGGAAGAAAAACAGCACAACGATGATGGGCAGAAAGCTGAGCATGCTGCCCACGCCGGCAAACACGCCGTCGATCACAAGGCTGTGGACAACGGGATTCAAACCGTATGCCGTCAGCAGGCCGTCCACCCACGCGGTAAAGCTGTCTATTCCCACCGCCAGCAAATCGGCCAGCCACTGCCCCAATACGCTGAATGTCATCCAGAAAACAAAGCCCATTATTGCGATGAAGGTCGGGATGGCAAGGTATTTATTTGTGAGGATCTTATCGATCTTCACACTGCGGAGCATCTCCCTGCTCTCCTGCGCCCTTACAACGGTGACCGAGCACACCGCCTCGATAAAGCGATAGCGCATATCGGCAAGGGCGGCGTTTCGGTCAAGCGTGCTCTCATCCTCCATCTCGACCACCGCGTGCTCGATGAGCTCCAGCTCGTTTTCGCTGAGCCTGAGCGATGCGATTATATCCTCGTCGGCCTCGATAACGCGGGTCGCCGCAAAACGCGGGGGCACGCCGATATTGTCCGCATGATCCTCAACAACATGGCTGACGGTATGTATGCAGCGGTGCACGGGGCCTGCCGAGCAGAAGTCTATCCTGCGCGGCTTGAGCTTTTTTTCCGCAGTTTCCGCAACTACCTGCATCAGCTCGTCAACACCGTCGTTCTTCGCGGCGGAAATGGGCACAACGGGTATGCCGAGCTTATCCGACAGCCCGTTTATATCAACAGAGCCGTGGTTGCCCAAAAGCTCATCCATCATATTGAGCGCCAGCACCATGGGCTTCCCCATCTCGATGAGCTGCAAAGTCAGGTACAGGTTGCGCTCGATATTCGTAGCGTCGGCGATATTTATGATAACATCCGGCTTCTCATCAATTATAAAATTGCGGGTCACCTTCTCCTCCCCGGAATAGGGGCGGATGGAATAAATGCCCGGCAGATCGACAAGGCTGTAATTTTTATGGCCCATGACCTGCCCTATCTTATGCTCAACGGTAACTCCAGGGAAATTGCCGACATGCTGGTTAGAGCCGGTGAGCTGGTTAAAAAGAGTTGTCTTTCCGCAGTTCTGATTGCCTACAAGAGCTATGACCATCCTATATCTCCTCCTTCGGCCTTACCTCTATCTTCGAGGCGTCCTCCTTGCGGAGCGTCATGGTGTAGCCCCGAAGGAATATCTCTATCGGGTCTCCGAGGGGAGCCACCTTGCGGACGGTAACCTCGGTGTGGGGTATCAACCCCATGTCGAGCAGGTGACAGCGCAGATTTCCCTCGCCTCCCACCGTCAGGATCACAGCCGGCTTTCCAATGGGCAGCTTATCAAGAGTCATGTTTAAAACCTCCGCCTCACATACGTCTAATGAATGTTAGTGTATGCTAACGCAGAGGTTTTGTCAATATGAATGCCGTTCTTTTTACAGTTTGGCTGACGCTAAACTGTAAAAGCGCAATTAAGCAACTATTTTTTAAGCTTCAACCGTGCCTATCGTTTCAAAGCTCTGCATACTGAGCACCTTCATTCCGAGGTCTGAAACAATATATGCGCAATCGCCGATATAAAGGCCGCGCGAGCCGCCATAGTATTCGCCGAGGTCGATGCTCGCCTGCTGTTTGAAGCCGCCGGCGTCGCTGTAGGTGAACACGAGATATTTATTCTCGACTCCGAAGGCTATCAGGTTTTTCTCAGGGGATATGAGGATCGCCTTGTGGTTATACAGCGCCTCGCTGTAGCTGTCGCCGCTGAGATTCAGCGTGTGCTTTGCCGTTACGTTTGCCTTATCGCTTATATCGAACATGACAAGCTTCAGGCCCTCGGTCGCGCCGCTGTCCTCATCAGCTTCGTTTCCGAGCCCGAAGAGTCTTGTATCCGACCATGTATGCAGATACTCGGAAAAGCCGCTGATCTTGAGCTCGCTCAAAATCTTCGGATTTTTGGGGTCGGACACGTTCACCGCGAACAGCGGATCGACCTGACGGAAGGTACAGAAGTAGACAAATCCGCCCTCAAAGCGCACCGAGTATACCCGCTCGCCCTCGGCAAGCCCCTCGACTGCGGCAAGCTGCTTCAAGCTGCCGTCAAGGATATACAGGCCATTTGACGATTTTTCTTCCTCCTCCGGCCACTCCCAATTTTCAAAGCCCCGCTTTTCGTCGGTGTATACTGTGTAATGTTCCGGATCCTGCGTGGTCACGAGCCTGAGATTGCCCTTGTATTCATCCATTGAAAACTGGCTCTCAAGAAGTCCCTTTACCGTCCCCGATCCGGCAACGCTGAGATCAGACACGTTTATGCGGGTGATATCGGTAAAATGCTCGCCGGTATAGTCTTTGACCGTATACACATCCTCTTTGCGCTCGTTTGACCAGGTCTCCTCATAGCGGCCGGAGGCAAGATAAAGACTTCCCTCGTTCATATAAAGCTGGGCGCCCGCGCCGAGGATCGATCGCTGAGCCGTCTGATCCCCGCTTTTTACGTCGTATGCCGCCGCGACAACATAGTCCGTGCCCTGCGTCTCGGGCGCTATGCTGATGCAGCCGCAGTCGGCAAGGTTTTTCTCCCCGTCCCTGTAAAAGCTCGGGATATAGGTCTGCGGATCGTTCTCATCGGGCTCGCTCCACACGGTGTAGCTGCTGATGAGATACAGCTTTCCGTCATAAAGTCTGCTCGTGAGCAGCCACCCGTCCTGCCCGACGCTCCGGCTGAGGACCGGCGCGGAGGGATCAGAAACATCGTAAAACTCCGCCAGCGCTTTTTCGGTCTCTGGCTCCGTTTCGGACGACGCTCTGTCTTCACAGATATAAATATTGCCGCATTTATTCTTAACGACCACCAGCACGTTATCGCAGATATACATCTCGCACACCCACTGGTTTTCCTCCGAAGCGGCGATGGAGCCAATCTTTTGGCTGTTTTCACCGTCGGCCTTATAGATAACGATCTGACCTTCACTGAGGGCATAGATATACCTGCCGTCGGTCTTGACTATATCCCCCTCGTCAACACCCTCGACCTGAACGTTAGTGCCCGAGTATTCTTCACTGACCACCCGTACCGCAGCATCCGCAGCATTCTTGAAGCTCGTGGGACTTGCGGTATCGGAACCGTATCTTATCACGGCATTATCATACCTGTTTTTTATCGCAGCATAGACCTGTGAGTAATTTTCAAAGTCTGCTGCCGCCTGTTCGCCCTGCTGTACAGCGCAGGCCGCAAGAGAGCACAGCATGACTATGCTGAGCAATAATGCGATCGTTCTTTTCATAGCTGACTCCTTAATTAAGCATATGCAAACGAGTGCCTAACATTAGTTAGCTTTAAATTTATTATTTGCTCTTTAGACGGCGAAAACCACGAAAAAGTTTCATAAAAAATGAGAGAAATCTTTTGATTTCTCTCATCTTCAAAATTTCATATCATGTGCCGAGGTAGGCGGCCTTGACCTTTTCGTCCGCCAGCAGCTCAGTGCCGGTGCCGCTCATGGTAATGCGGCCTGTCTCGAGAACATAGCCCGCATGGGCGGTCTTGAGCGCCATATTCGCGTTCTGCTCGATAAGGAGCACCGTAACGCCGCGTTTATTTATCTCCTTTATGATATCGAAGATACCGCGCACGATGATTGGCGCAAGACCCAAAGACGGTTCGTCCATCATGATTATCTTGGGGCGGCTCATGAGCGCCCTGCCCACGGCCAGCATCTGCTGTTCGCCGCCGGACAGAGTACCGCCGGCCTGCCACGAACGCTCCTTGAGCCTGGGGAACAGGTCGTACACCCAGTTGAGATCCTCGGTCAGATCGTCTTTGCGAAGATACGCGCCTATCTTGAGGTTTTCAAGAACAGTGAGGTCAGGGAATATCTTCCTGCCCTCCGGAACAAGGGTTATGCCCCTTGTGACTATTGCGGTGGGATCCTTCGCGGTTATGTCCTCGCCCTTGAACTCAATTCTGCCTCCGGCGGGCTTCACAAGTCCCGCGATGGCGCGCAGCGTTGAGCTTTTTCCTGCGCCGTTTGCACCTATGAGGGTAACGATCTCGCCCTCGGGCACGTCAAAGCTGACGCCCTTGACGGCCTCGATGCCGCCGTAATTGACCCTGAGGTCATTGATCTTCAGTATAGCTTCACTCATCCTCAACAACCCCCAGATATGCGTCGATAACGTGCTGATTATTCTGTACTTCATTGGGCGTGCCCTGTGCGATCTCGGATCCGAAATCGATGACATAGATATAGTCGGAGATCTGCATTACAAGATCCATATGGTGCTCGATAAGGAAGATCGTGAGATCATATTTTTCGCGTATCTCACGGATAAACTGCGCTAGCTCCAGCGTTTCCTGCGGGTTCATGCCGGCAGCAGGCTCATCCAGAAGCAGCAGCTTCGGATCGGCGCCAAGCGCGCGGGCAATCTCTAAGCGGCGCTGAAGGCCATAGGGCAGACTCGTCGCTATCTCGTCTTTATACTTGTCAAGACCCTGCTCTGCAAGAAGCGCCATGGTCTCCTCACGCATGCGCTTTTCCTCCCTGGCGTTGCCGCGGAAGGTAGCAGAGAACACGTTCTGCTTTGCGTTCATGTGCTTTGCGATGAGGACGTTTTCAAAAACTGTCATGCTCTTCCAGAGACGGATGTTCTGGAAGGTACGGGCTATGCCCTTTTTGGTTATCTTATCGGGCGTATTGGCAATAACTTTGCCGAGGTACATATCGCCGTTTTCGCCCTTATACGCCTTCTTCATCTTGCCCTGAGGGTGGTTGCGGACGATGGGCTCGCCCATGAACTCGACAAGACCGTTCGTGGGCTCGTAAACGCCGGTGATGCAGTTGAAGGCCGTGGTCTTGCCCGCGCCATTGGGGCCGATGAGAGCGATGATCTTGCCCTCGGGGATATCCAGAGAGAGGTTATTGACCGCAACAACGCCGCCGAACTGCATAGTGATGTTCTCAACATGAAGTACGTTTTTGCTCATTATGCGGCACCTCCCTCTTCGGTTTTGGCGGCTTTTGCCGCTTTTCTGGCTTTGATCTTTCGTATCAGTCCGACGAAGGACAGCTCCTTATTGCCCATGATGCCCTTGGAGAAGAACAGCACGATGATCATGATGACGACTGAGAACACGACCTTGCGGAATCCGTCGCGGAAGAAGGGCACGTCAATGTTGCCGAAGGGCAGCTTTCCGGAGTCGAGGAAGCGCAGCCACCACTCCGAGCAGGCTATATACAGGAATGCCGCGATGCAGCTTCCGGAGACTGAGCCGATGCCACCGATAACGACGATGAGCAGTATCTCATAGGTCATGGCCGACATGAAGGCAGATGCCTGAACGGTCGTCTGGAACATTGCCAGCAGCGCGCCGCCGACGCCCGCGAAGAAGCTGGAGATAACGAAGGACAGCATTTTGTGCTTAAACAGGTTTATTCCCATCGCCTCCGCCGCGACCTCGTCATCACGGATGGCCTTGAAGGCTCTGCCGTATGAGGAGTTTATCAGCAGAACGATAATGATGATGCATATCATCGCTATCAGGAACGGGAATGCCGTGCCGAATTTGAACACCTCGCCGCCGATCTGGATCTTCATATCGCTGAACGCCGTATATTTGCGCAGCAGGTTCGAGCCGTTGGTGATGGTTCCGAGGCCGTTCCACTGGAAAATGGCTCGTATGATCTCGGCAAAGCCAAGGGTAGCTATGGCGAGGTAATCGCTCTTGAGGCGCAGTACGGGAATGCCAATGAGCGCGGCGAAGACCGCCGCCACAAGTCCCGCGATTATGATGCATATCACAGCGCCTAAGAAGCTGCCGAGGTTAACGCTGAGGGCGTTGCCCAGGATCTCGGGGATCGAAAACTGGATGGCGCCGCCGTCAAAGTACTGATAGACCGAGGCATGCTGCGCGGCGGGGATGGAGAAAATGGAATAAGCGTATGCGCCGATGAGCATGAAGCCCGCCTGACCGAGAGAGAACAGGCCCGTGAAGCCGTTGAGCAGGTTCATTGAGACGCACAGCAGCGAATAGATAGCGCCCTTTTTCAGGACGGGGATGAGCATAAGTGTGAATTTGCTTGGCTTTACGAAGTTATCCAGCGCGAAAAGCGCAACGTAGAGGATAACAAGGCATACCATCGTCATCCAGAGGTTCTGTCGCTTTGCTACCTCCTCCGGAGTTCTGAGAGGCTTGGAATTTTGCATAGTATCGTTCATTATCCTCACCTCACACTTTATCCGTCGCCTTCTCGCCGAAGATGCCCGTGGGCTTGACGAGGAGGATGACTATCAGAAGGACAAATGTGAACGCATCCGAGAAGATGGTCCAGTCCTTTCCTATGCCTTTTATGATATTCTCACAGATACCTATGATGAACGCTCCGATGACCGCCCCCGGTATGGAGCCGATGCCGCCGAAGACCGCCGCAACGAAGGCCTTAAGGCCGGGCATCGCGCCGGAGGTCGGGACGACGGTCTGGTAATTGGAGAAGTAAAGCAGCGAGCCCACCGCCGCGAGGAAGCAGCCGATGACAAAGGTGAAGGAGATAACAGAGTTTATCTTGACGCCCATGAGCTGGCTGGTCTCAAAATCCTTGGACACCGCGCGCATAGCCATGCCGATCTTGGTGTACCTTATGAGCAGAACGAGCACGATGATGAGAACTATCGTGAGGACCGGCGTAATAACCGTGACCATTTTTGTGGTAGCGCCCCAGATCGTGACCTTCTTCGTCAGGAATGGGATAACGGGGTATGTACGCGGCAGGCCGCCGGTGAAGTAAAGCGCGCAGTTCTGAAGCAGGTAGGAAACGCCGATCGCGGATATCATTACCGACATTCGCGGAGCGCTGCGCAGGGGTTTATACGCTACCTTTTCGATTGCGACGCCGAGGGCTACCGTCATCACTATAACGAGCGCTATTGCCGCCCACATCGGCAGGCCGCCCGCTATTGCGTATATCATAATAAGACCCGCGACCATGAACACGTCGCCGTGGGCAAAGTTTATAAGACGCAGTATGCCGTAAACCATAGTGTAGCCTATGGCTATAAGGGCATACTGGCCGCCCACCGATATTCCGGACAGCAGGTATTGCAGATTGTTATGCAGGAAATCAATCATCTGTGTACCTTCCTATTTCTGTACAGGAACGCATAGATCCGCTCCAGTAAGCTTTATTGGAGCGCATTTACACGTTCCTTGTGTGTTTTTTTGCCGTGCGGCAGGAGGCTTTTAAAGACCGTAGGTGGGGACGCAAAAGCGCGTCCCCACCATTTGATGGTTTTTATTCAGCTTTGATCGCTGATATCATGCAGCCTTCTGGACAGCAACGAAGTCCCAAACGCCGGTCTCGGTATTGGCCGTCTTTATGTAAGCTGCGTCGCGGTTTGCGTCGCCAATCTCATTGAAGGAGATATCGCCGGAAATGCCGGTGTAGCTCACGTCGGGCAGAGCCGCCATAACATCGGCCGCCTCTGCGGAGTCCGCCGCCTTGATGGCTTCGATAGCTACCATGTATGCGTCATAGCCCATAACGGTAACGGCGGAGAGCATGTCGTTGCCGCCATTGTTCTCAAGACGGGCAGCGTCGGCGTTGATCCATTCCTTGATGCCCTTTTCAAAGTCAGCGTTGCCGCCCTCTGCGTAGAAGGTGGAAACATACAGCTTGGTGTTCTTGCCGACGGTAGCGCCGACGATGGTGTTGTTGTCCCAGGTATCGGAGCCCAGCAGGGGGATCTCGACGCCCTGTGCGTCAGCCTGCTCAACGATGAGCTGCGCATACTGGATGGAAACAGGCGCGAAGATAGCCTCTGCGCCGGCTTTCTTGGCATTGTTCAGGTAAGAGGTGAAGTCGGAGTTGTCCTTGGGGAAGGATTCCGTGGTGACTTCTATGTCGAGCTTCTCGGCGGCTTCCTTGAAATAGTTGATGAGGCCCTGGTCATAGTCGTTGCCCAGCTCGCCCAGGCAGTAGACCTTGGTCGCCTTCAGCTCTTCCTTGGCAAAGTTCGCGTGAACGGTGCCCTGGAAGGGGTCGATGAAGCAGATGCGGAAGTAGTGCTCGTTACCTTCGGTGACCTGGGGGTTGGTGCAGGTTACGCCGATCGCGGGAACTCCTGCTTCCTTAAAGGTATCGGACGCCGCGATGGATACGCCGGAGCCGTAGGAGCCGAGAACAACGGATACGCCCTCTGCGATCAGCTCGGTCGCTGCGGAAACAGCCTTCTCGTTCACGGACTCGTTATCGGCGTAAACGAGCTCGACCTTGTAGGTCTCGCCGCCGATCTCGACGGTGGGGCACTTCTCGTTTGCATACTGCATACCGAGGATCTCCTGCTTGCCGCCTGCGCCGTTTGCACCAGTCTGGGGCTCATAAACGCCGATCTTTATGACCTTCTCGTCGCCGGAACCGCTGCCGTCGCCACATGCGCACAGCGAGAATACCATGAGCATGGCGAGAACAAGAGCTAAAAACTTCTTCATTGGATTTTTCCTCCTAAAATATTTCTCAACTTAAATATGTCCGTACAGAACGAACATTTGTCTTTTTCTGTTGATTAATGAGCATTATAAACTAATAATGGCCGAATTGCAACTATTTTTTGAATATTCTATTAATATTAAATCAGTATGCTTTCCGTTTAGTCAGATGATCTTCGGACTTGTGCGCCAGTCCGCGCCGCCGCGCCGCTCCTCCTTGGCGCCATAGCCCAGAACGTAGAGGTCGTGGGCGGAGCTGCACTGATCGAATACGGCTCTGCACTCGGGGCCGAGTTCTTTGACTGCGGCGGGCTTTGTTATTACTGGTATCCTCGCCTTACCGTCCATTTCCCTGAGCAGCGCGCAGCCCTTCGCGTTGGCTGCCAGAACTCTCGCATACGGCGGTGTTTCCCGGGACATACCGGCGCTTATGCCGAGTACGGCGCACATGGTCATCCGGCGGATGCGGCTGAGGGCATAGCGCTTGCTCTTGGAAGCGGCAATGATCGCGTCAAGCCCGCTCTCCTCGCGGGCTGCTCTGGCCAGACGGTTATTAAGCCCCTCGCCCGCGTCCGGCAGCGCGGAAAAAGCTGAATCCGGCAGCATGCGCAGGCGGGAGATCATGGCGCTTTCCAGATTTGCCATGAGCACGGGGCCGCGCCCCAGCTTATCCTCTCTTCGGTATACCTCATACGCGCTCCCTGGAACCGAGGCGGCAATGTCGGCACCGTTTGCAAGGGCTCTGCGTATCTCCGCTGCGGACTTATGTCCGCTTTCGGATATCTCGTCGTGACCGGAGCCAAAGCGCTGTACGGTAACGGGTTTTATAGACAACCCCTGCTCGTAAACGGCCTTAATATACTCCACCGCGAGTATATTGTTCGGCGTTTCAAGCTGGCCTGACAGCTCCCCTACCCGTTTTGCCACAGCTCTCTGACGAGCCGCCGCGAAGGGTATGCCCTCCTGCGCTTCAAGTTCGCGCCGGATGTCCGCGCCGATAAGGGGGTCGATGAGTATCTCCGCAAGGGTCTCCAGAGGTTCTGTTTCTCCGCATTCGCTGCCGAAGCTGAGGTGCGTCACAACGCCAATAGAGCCCAGAATTCCGATCGCGCCCCGGGCAAAGCCCTCGGCAGATGACAGCGCCCAGGCCGGAGGAAGCTCCAGCACGAGATCGACGCCGCTGCGCACGGCGGCCTCGGCTCTTGCGAATTTTGAGTAAACGGCGGCCTCGCCGCGCTGGATGAAATCGCCGGACATGGCGCACACCACCGGACAGTCCTCTCCCAGCAGCCTTTTCGTCTCCGCAATGTGGTGTTTATGCCCATAATGAAAGGGATTATACTCCCCTACTATGCCGATTACGCTCAAAACCTCCGCCCCTTTCAAAAACTTCTTGATTTTTGTGCAAAATGTATTAAAATGATTTGAGTATGATTAATAATACAATTTTTCTATAATTTTTACAACAAGGAAAGGAATTTTATAATGAAGATTCTTGTTATCAACGCAGGCAGTTCTTCCCTCAAGTATCAGCTCATCGACATGGAGACCGAGACCGTGATGGCAAAGGGCCTCTGCGAGCGTATCGGCATCGACGGCCATCTCAAGCACAGCCCGCTGGTCGGCGGCAAGCCCGTGTTCAACGAGGACGTCGCCCTGCCCACTCACGCCGAGGCTATCGCCGCGGTAATCGATAAGCTCACCAGCGCGGAATTCGGCGTTGTTTCCTCCATGAAGGAGATCGACGCTGTCGGCCACCGCGTCGTCCACGGCGGCGAGAAGTTTGCCTCCTCCGTCCTCATCACCGACGAGGTCATGGCGGCTCTTGAAGAGTGCACCCCCTTCGCTCCCCTCCACAATCCCGCGAACATTATCGGCATCAATGCCTGCCGCGACGTTATGGGCAACGTCCCCATGGTCGCAGTTTTCGACACCGCCTTCCATCAGACCATGCCCGGCAAGGCATTTATGTACGCCGTTCCCTATGAGTACTACAAGAACGACGGCATCCGCCGCTACGGCTTCCACGGCACGAGCCACCGCTATGTCTCCGGCCGCTGCGCCGAGATGATGGGCAGACCCATCGAGGAGCTCAAGATCGTCTCCTGCCACATGGGCAACGGCAGCTCCATCGCAGCCATCGACGGCGGCAAATGCGTCGATACCTCCATGGGCTTCACCCCGCTGGTCGGCCTCCCCATGGGCACCCGCTGCGGCGATCTGGACGCGGGCGTTATCCAGTTTATCATGAACAAGTACGGCATGAGCATTGACGAGATGCTTAACATCCTTAACAAGAAGTCCGGCGTTTTGGGCGTTTCCGGCGTTTCCTCCGACTTCCGCGATCTTGACAATGCCGCGGCCGACGGCAACGAACGCGCACAGCTGGCTCTGGATATGTTCCATTACTGGGTCGCAAAGGTCGCGGGCTCCTACGTCGCAGCCATGAACGGCGTTGATGCTATTGTATTCACCGCAGGCGTCGGCGAGAACTCCAAGAGCTCCCGCAAGGCCATTTCCGAGTACTTCGGCTACCTGGGCATCGCCATCGATGATGAGGCAAACTCCAAGCGCGGCGAGGATATCATGATCTCCACCCCCGACTCCAAGGTCAAGGTCTTCGTTATCCCCACCAACGAAGAGCTCGTCATCGCGCGCGATACCAAGGACATCGCAGGCTGAAACTTATACATTATATAATGCGATGCATGTACCCAAAAAATGCCCCGTCCTGTGAGGACGGGGCATTTTTCATCTCAAAGCAGCGGCGCGATAGAGCGAAGGACGCTGTTGACCACATCGCCTAAGAAGCTCGTGCGGCAGTCGGAAAGCTCCACGCGGCGGCATTTTTCCATCGTTTCAAGGTCATCGGCCTTCACCTTTGCTATGGCGGGATTGTCGTACATGAGCGTTCCGCATTCAAAGTGCAGGTACAGGCTGCGGTAATCCATGTTGATAGTACCCACAACGCACAGCTTATCATCACACACATAGCTTTTGGCGTGGACAAAGCCGGGGATATATTCATATATCTTCACACCCGCCTTCAAAAGCGCGGGGTAATAAGAGCGGGTGAGCTGATAGACCATCTTCTTATCGGGTATGCCCGGGGTTATCATGCGCACGTCCACACCCCGCTTTGCCGCCATGCACAACGCCCTTTGAAGCTCGCTGTCTACAGCAAGATACGGCGTCGTTATATAAATGTAGTCGCGCGCCTGATACAGCATATCCATATACACGCTCTCGCCGACGTTTTCATCGTCCAGAGGACTGTCGGAAAAGCTGAGGACATATCCATCCTCTTCCCCGCCCATTTCCTCGAAGCTTTCAGCCACGAAGTCGCGATACTCGCCTCCATCCCGGTTAAAGGCGTTCCACATCTCAAGGAACATGACCGTCAGATTCTCGACGCCCGGCCCCTTGAGCATCAGTCCGGTGTCCTTCCAGTGTCCAAAGCGCTCCTTTTCGTTTATATACTCGTCGCTTATATTTATGCCGCCGGTGAAGCCCGTTTTGCCGTCTATTACGGTGAGCTTCCTGTGGTCGCGGTTATTCATAACTAAGCTTATGGCGGGAACGAAGCGGTTGAAGGCCATTGTCTTTATGCCCCAGCCCCTGAGCGTATTGCAGTAGTTAGCCGGCAGGCGGTCGACGCAGCCCATATCGTCATATATGAGGCGCACATCCACGCCGTCGGCGGCCTTGCGCTTGAGTATCTCCAGCACACCGTCCCACATTTTGCCGGGGCTTATTATGAAGTACTCGAGGAAAATAAATTTCTCCGCTTTCTCAAGCTCGCATATAAGATCCTCGTACATCTCCTCGCCGACCCTGTAATAGCTTATCCTGGTATCCCGTCCGGCAGGATAGCCGCCGACGTTCTCAAGATATTTGAACAGCCCCGCGGCGGTCCTGTTCTTGAGGAATATCTCATCCGAGACGGAGGGGCGTTCCCTGAAATACTCCGCCGATCTTTCGAGTTGAGCGTTGAGCAGCCTTCGCATATGCCGTGTCGGCCTCTTGTTTCCGTATATAAGAAACATCAGTCCGCCCAGCAGCGGGAGCAGGGAGATGAACAGTACCCAGCCGACCTTGTACGACGGGTTCATCTCACCTTTTATAATGTAAAGGATGGCCACTACGCTAAGCACGCGCAGTACGTTTTGGATAACGGGCAGGGCGCTGCTCAGTTCGCTCAACAGCGCGACAAACCACACTACCTGTATGATAATCAGCAAGGCGGTTATACAGGTTCGGGAGAATATCTTTTTCAGCAGCTTGGCCATAGCGCACCTCATATCTATATATGTTTTTATTATGCCATTTTTTTGACCTAATTTCAAGCTCTTTTATACTTGACATCGCAGTTTTGCAATGGTATACTACTAAAGCCGCATTGAGCGGGTCGGAAGTTCGGGACGTGCCCGGCACCTGCAAGAGCGAGACCTGAAGAAAGGATTGTTAAGTTCATGAAGCATGCTATCATTATGACCGGCGGCAAGCAGTATCGCGTCGCAGAGGGCGACGTCATCTTCGTCGAGAAGCTCGACGTCGAGGCAGGCGAGTCCGTTAAGTTCGACCAGGTCCTGGCTGTCATCGACGGCGAAAACACCGTTTTCGGCGCACCTGTCATCAACGGCGCGACCGTTTCCGCAAACGTCGTAAAGAACGGCAAGGGCAAGAAGGTCCGCGTTTACAAGATGAAGCCCAAAAAGGGTTACCGCAGAACTCGGGGTCATAGACAGCCCTATACCAAGGTTCAGATCGAAACCATCAATGCATAATTTTTTCCGCAATTACTGATAATGGAGGTGTAACCTTAATGGCACATAAAAAAGGTATGGGTTCTACCAAGAACGGCCGCGACAGTGAGTCTAAGCGCCTTGGACCCAAGAGAGCAGACGGTCAGTTTGTTCTGGCCGGCAATATCCTTGTCAGGCAGCGCGGGACGAAGATCCACCCCGGCACCAATGTCGGAAAGGGTAAGGACGATACTCTGTTCGCCCTCGTCGACGGCAAGGTAAAGTTCGAGCGCAAGGGCAAGGACCGCAAGCAGGTCTCTGTTTACGAAGAAATCGCTCAGTAAATGAAGATTTGACACTGCCGGACAGTATGTCCGGCAGTGTTTTTACCAATTTGATTTCAAAAAGGAGGAACTAAACCATGGCGGCCTCTTTTGTAGATAAAGCAAGAATAAGCGTCAAAGCCGGCAACGGCGGCAACGGAGCCGTTGCCTTCCACCGCGAGAAATATGTTGCGGCGGGCGGCCCCGACGGAGGCGACGGAGGCAAGGGCGGCGACGTTGTTTTTGTCGTCGACGACAATATGTCCACCCTGATGGACTTCAGGTACAAGCGCAAGTATGTAGCCGAAAACGGCTCCGACGGGCAGGGCAAGCGCTGCTCCGGCAAGGACGGGAACAGCTTGTATATCCGTGTGCCACGCGGCACCCTCGTACGCGATACCGAGACCGGCGGCATCATGCACGATATGTCCGACGGCGAAAACTATACCGTCGCGCGCGGCGGCAGGGGCGGCTGGGGCAACAAGCACTTTGCTACCCCCACCCGTCAGGTGCCCCGCTTTGCAAAGCCCGGTCTTCCCGGCGAGAGCCACGACATAACCCTCGAGCTGAAGCTTCTGGCCGACGTAGGGCTTGTGGGCTTCCCCAATGTGGGCAAGAGCACGCTGCTGTCCGTCGTGAGCCAGGCTCACCCGAAGATCGCAAACTATCACTTCACCACACTTTTCCCCAACCTCGGCGTAGTATATGTCGACGAGGGACGCTCCTTTGTCATGGCCGATATCCCCGGCATTATCGAAGGCGCGGCCGGCGGCGCGGGGCTCGGACACGATTTCCTGCGGCACATCGACCGCTGCCGTCTGCTGATCCACCTTGTCGACGTCTCCGGCTCCGAGGGACGCGATCCGGTAGCGGATTTTGACGCGATAAACGCAGAGCTTCATGAATACTCCCCCGAGCTTGCCGATCGGATGCAGATAGTTGCGGCGAACAAGTGCGACCTGTGTGGCGGCGACCGCGAGAATATCGAGAGACTGCGGGCGCATGTCGAGGCTCTCGGCTATGAGTTTTTTGAGATGAGCGCCGCTATACACAGCGGCACACGGGAGCTTGTGAACATCGCTGCGGCAAAGCTTCAGGAGCTGCCGCCGCTCATCCGCTTTGAAGCCGACTATGTCCCGCCCGAGCCTGTTATCGACACCTCGGAGGCTCTCAGCATCGAGCAGTTTGACGATGTGTGGGTCGTGGAGGGGCCGTGGCTTCAGCGCCTTATGGGTTCGATCAACTTCTCGGATAACGAGAGCATGATGTACTTTGACCGCGTTCTGCGCGACAGCGGAGTTTACAAGCGCATGGAGGACATGGGCATCAAAGACGGCGACACGGTCAGTATTTACAATCTCGAATTTGAGTACAGAGATTGAACAGCGCCTTATGCTTAATTATATATAAGTAGAAAAACGATGCCCGCATATGCGGACATCGTTCTTTTTTCTTACTTGAGGCCGTTCTCGTATGCCTCGATCATCTTCTTGACCATCTGGCCGCCGACAGAACCAGCCTGACGTGCGGTGATATCGCCGTTATAACCGTTCTTCAGATTTACGCCGACCTCGTTGGCCGCTTCCATCTTGAACTTCTCCATTGCCTCGCGTGCTGCGGGAACAACAAGACGATTGCTGGAATTGTTAGACATAGTTTTACATCTCCTTTTCTGTATTGGGTTATGTTTTTCAACCCGTAACTTATCATTGCCCTCAAAAACTGATATATTCCCGATCAGGACATGTAATTCTTGTCAAAATTCACGCTACACAATATATAGTATAGCAGTTTTTTTCAACCACAATTCGACAAAAATTTATTTTAATTATGGCCTTATGTCTACTTGACAATTATTTTGAATGACTGTACAATACGTTTGTATCCAAATCGTTACTATTTTTGATTTGTAAGATTTCGACAGCTTACGTCGGCTGTTTGTACTATACTACTCTTTACTACAACGGGAGTATTATTCGATATGCGTAATGTTTTAAGAGTTTTCAAAAACGATATGAGGGTCTTGTCAAAGCATTTCTTCGCCTTGACTATCGTCATATCCATTGCGTTCCTGCCCGCGCTTTACGCGTGGTTCAATATCTATGCGTTCTGGGACCCCTACGGTAAGACAGATCAGGTCGAGGTCGCCGTTGTCTGCAACGACCATGACTATATGGACGCAGACGGCCGGATCATCAACATAGGCAGGGATCTTGTAGCGGAGCTCAAGGATAACGAGACCTTCGGTTATGTCTTTATCGACGACGCCGACAAGGCCATTGAGGGCGTCTACGCTGGCGACTATTACGCCGCGGTCGTTATCGAGCCCGACTTTACATATAATATGTACAATTTCCTCACAACGGATATGTACAACCCCACCATAACCTTCTATCAGAACGAAAAGCAGAACGCCGTCGCCGTCAAGATAGTTGAGGCTGCGGCAAGCGAAATAAAGCAGAGCGTCAACCAGAAATACATTTCCGCAATGGTGGAAACTCTCTTTGACAAGCTCAACGCCTTCTCCGAGGATGTTCAGGGCGATTCCTCCGCCGAGATGCTGAAAAACACCCTTGAGAAGATAAACAACAATCTTCAAAGCTACAGCGGCACCATCGACCGCTTTATTTCCGCGAACAACGCGCTTATCGATACTCTCCAGCGCACGAACAACACTCTCAACTACTCCATTTATCTTATCGGCAACGAGCGCGTTAATATTTCAAACCAGATAGTCTATATCGAAGATACTCAGGCCGACCTCGCGCTTATAAACGAAGAGGTCAACAACATGCTGCTCGGCCTTCAGGACTCCGTTCAGGAGGCTATCTATAAGCTGGACAGGCTTTATCAGGGCAACACCGACGACGCCGAAGCCGCGGCAAAGGCTCTTGCAGAGCTCGAAAAGCAGTATCAGGAGCTAATTGATTATCTTACCCACTCCGGCCTTACAAGCACCGAGATCGAGGATGCGCTCACCGCGCTCAATAAGCTCACCGAAAAGATCACCGAGCTGCGCGATAAGCTCGGCCTTAACAACCCTGCCGACGCAAATCAGGTCAATGTGCTTGCAGCTCACAACGCCGATGCGATCAAGGCTATCCAGACCGACTATGAGACCATTGCCGTCCCCAAGGTATACAAGGCCGTGACCGGCAATGATTACGAGGATCTTACAAGCCCGTCGTCCTCCACGCAGACCATGGATTCACTGATGAATTTCATGGTTGAGGACACCGGCGACCGCATCAGCAGCATCCAGAGCAACATCGCTGTCGCAAGATCCACCTCCAGCGCCGAGGTCAGGAACGAGGCTCTCAGGAGCGCACAGAGCGACGCCGCCGTAGTTGAACAGGAAATGTCCGCTCTGAGCGTGGCATTCAACGCTGTTGAGACCGCGACCGGCACTTCCTCGGGCGCCGCCGCTGCCGTTGATACCGCCGTCGAGGACGCAAAGACCGCCAGCGATATTCTTGACGATATTCTCAACGGCAACCGCGACATTGATCTTATAAACGACCTTCAGATCATAAGCGATGTATTGGGCACCGTAAGGGTCACCCTGACCGAGACAGTCTACCCCGCCCTTGACACCCTGCTTGATAATTTGCAGGACAGTCTGGGCGACGTATCCTCCCTGCTGCTTGATCTGAGCGGCATTCTTGGCAAGACCACTCCCATCGTTTCCGAGCTTGGAAACACCTTTGGCACCGTTAACAACGCACTCATCCAGGTCCAGGATCTACTGGCTTCCTACAGCAGCAGAATAGCTGACTTCCTTGACGTCCTCAACGGCGAGGATGAAAACGGTTATATCCAGGGAATATTTGATTTCTTTGACCTTAACCCCGAGAGCATTGCCTCTTTCCTCTCCAGTCCCCTGTCCATGAGGGTCGAGACTATCTATCCCATCGAATCCTACGGAGCCGGCATGACGCCCTTCTACACCATTCTTGCGATCTGGGTCGGCTGCGTCATGATAAACGCGATCATGAAGATCGACTCACCCGTCGAGCTTTTGGGCGCTACACCTGCCCAGAAGTTCCTCGGCAGATACCTGCTGTTCTTCCTGATCAGCCAAGTGCAGGCCCTTGTCATAACCGTCGGCGATATACTTGTTCTCGGCGTCAGCTGTGTGCATCCCGGGCTGTTCATTCTGGCGGGCGCGGCTTCCTCGCTTGCCTGCTCGATGATAGCCTACTGCCTTGCCATAATTTTCGGCAATGTCGGCAAAATGCTCTCCGTCGTCATTATGATCATTCAGATCGCGGGCTCCGGCGGCTCCTACCCCATTGAGCTCCTGCCCGACTTCTTCCAGCAGATATATCTGCTCTTCCCCTTCCCCTACGCAATCAACGCAATGCGCGAGGCGATCGCGGGTCTGTACGGCAATCAGTATCTTGTCTACATGCTGCTGCTCCTGCTCTTCTTCGCAGTTTTCCTTGTCCTCGGGCTTACGCTGAAGCGTCCTCTCTCCGGTATGAGCGAATACATGGACGAGCAGCTTGAAAAGACCGAAATGATGTAAAATTTTAAGCACAGAGGAGCGTCGTTATGGATTCTAATTACGAAATCAAATACAACAATCTCATGCAGGGGCTTGAAGAAATGCACGAGAAGAATGTCAAGAGGACCAGAGCGGCTCTTCGTTGCCTGCTTGTCATACCTGCGGTCATTCTGCTCATGCTGTTTATGACAAAGGGCTCCAAGACCATTTTCCTCGTGCTTTGGATAGCGTCAATGTTCATTATCGCGTTCGTGCTCATCATTGTTGAGTATCAGGACTATCTGCTCAGAAAAATGGTCGCCAAATCGCAGGAATCCCCCGAGCTCATCCCCGAGCCTCCCGCTGTCAGTATGGCCCCCTCAGCAAGCGCCGGCCACGCCGGTCAGCGTGCGGATGCGATAAGGCAGTCGATCCAGCAGCGTTCCCCCGATCAGGACGGCGGGGCGTCCGCGGATTTCAAATACGACAACTACGACGAAAGTGCCGACACCTAAAACAACAAACTCCCTAAAGGAAAGAATTTTGATATGAAGAACTTTAAAGTAACAGCTTCAAATATCATGTCCGTTGCGCGTTCAGACGTCAAACGTCTGAGCAGGAGCGTTGTCGCGGTCGTATGCGTATTTTGCCTTGCGCTTGTCCCCTGCCTGTATGCATGGTTCAATATCATATCCAACTGGAATCCCTACACTCCCGACGCCACGAAAAACCTGAAGATCGCAGTGGCCTCCGAGGATGCGGGCACCACCTTCCTGGGGCTTGACTTCAATATAGGCAATATCATTATCCAGCGGCTGAAGACCGACAATCAGATCGACTGGCAGTTCCCCGAATCCACTCAGGCCGTCACTGACGGGCTGTACAGCGGAGATTACTATGCCGGTATCGTTATCCCCGAGGATTTCAGCTCCAGTATGCTCGGCTTTACAGACGGTGAATTTGAGCAGCCCGAGATCATCTATTACGATAACCAGAAGATGAACGTTATCGCATCGAGGGTCACAGATCGCGCACAGACCTTCATAAAGGACGAGATAAACGGCATCTTCGTTGCGACCATCATCGAGGAACTGTCCACTTTCACCTCCCTGTTCTCCGGCATGGGCGTTGATTCAAAAAACACGCTTGAGGGTCTTGACGAAGAGCTTGAGAATATAAAGGCCGATCTGCGCGCCTATGTCTCGATAATGGATTCAATGTCGTCTGTAACGCAGTCGGCTGCAAACGTCGCCTCGATGACGAATAACCTTCTGCCCGACGTCGTTCAGATGCTGAATAACAGCCGAACCGCGATTTCGGATATGAAGGATCGTCTGGCGACCAGCAAGGAAGACATTATTTACGCGGCCGACGCCATCAGAAACAGCTCCGAGGAGCTCAGAAACACCGTTGAAAAGCTTGACTCCTCCGTTGGCGGCGATCCCGCCGGAGCCGGCAGCTCCTACATCGACTGGGATGCAATCTACGGCGAGGGCGGCATTACCGAATATGAGGGTGAGATACTAGACGACCTCTACTACGATATCAACAAGCAGCTCCACGAAAGCGTCATCCGCTTTGACGATATTCTCCAGCAGACCAATATCGACAGCAACCTTATCAATTCCATGACCACGCTGCAATCCTCTCTGGATAATCTCGATTCACTGCTGGCAAGCATCGAATCCGACGTCGGCGGTCAGGCATACACGCTGCAGCAGTTCACCTACGCTCTCAATTCCTGCACTCAGAGCATCAATGGAACGCGCGAGGTCATGAACTCAATGCTGCAGATGGTCACAAACGTTCAGTCAAACATCAACGACCTGCGTTCCAGCGAGAGCTTCTCAAATATACTTGAGCTCATGAACGACGATGTTGCCGGTCTGGTCGAGTACCTCTCCTCCCCCGCTAACCTTGAGGTCGTCAGAGTTTATGCTCTCGACAACTTCGGCTCAGGTATGGCTCCGTTCTATACCGTTCTCTCGCTCTGGGCATGCGCTCTTCTCAGCGTTTCGCTTCTGCACACGCACGTTAAAAGGCGCGCGGAACTCCCCGACCTTACTGCAACAGAGGCTTTCTTCGGAAGATTTTTCATTTTCTTCGCCGTGGGTCAGCTTGCCACACTGCTGACCGTGTTCGGCAACCTGTTCTACATCGGCATCCAGTGCTACAACCCCTTCCAGTACTGGCTGGCGGCGGCGATAGCGAGCCTGCTGTTCACGCTAATCAACTACGGTCTGGTGTTCGCCTTCGGAAATCTCGGCGAGGCTGTTGCGATAATCGTACTCGTTATTCAGGTCGCCGGCGCGGGCGGTACCTACCCGATCCAGATGCTGCCTAAGATGTTCCAGGTACTGTACAATATCATGCCTTTCAACTTCGCAATGACTGCAATGCGCGAGACCATAGCCGGCAGCTACGGCAGCGTGTATCTGAAAAACATACTTATTATGCTGCTCATTTCGATCGTGCTCGTCCCTCTGTTCATATTCCTGCACAAGCTGTACAAGCCCACGCTCAAGAAGTTCACGGAGAGCAAGGCCAAGACCGGCCTTATGCACGGCGGCTGATACAAGTTAATAAAAACCACAAAGCCTCGGTTAAAACCGAGGCTTTGTGGTTTTTTATATATCATGGCGCTTACGGTATATGCACAACTCCTGCTTGGTAAATCGGGAGCCGTAAAAATTATTTGTCAGTCCGCGAAAAGCGGAGTGGAGAGATACCTGTCGCCGGTATCGGGAAGCAGGGCTACAATGGTCTTGCCCGCATTCTCGGGACGCTTTGCAAGCTCTATAGCAGCATGGACCGCAGCGCCTGAGGATATGCCGACCAGAACGCCCTCCTTCCTGCCCACGCGCTTGCCTGCTGCAAATGCGTCCTCATTTGTGACGGTGATTATCTCATCGTATATCTCGGTATTAAGTATATCGGGAACGAATCCCGCGCCTATACCCTGTATCTTATGGCTGCCCGCAACGCCTGTTGAAAGGACGGCGGAGGACGCAGGCTCAACGGCAACGACCTTAATATCGGGATTTTTGCTCTTGAGATACTCGCCAACGCCTGTGACCGTGCCTCCGGTGCCGATGCCAGCTACAAATATATCGACCTTACCGTCGGTATCCTCATATATTTCAGGACCTGTTGAATCAAAATGTGCTTTGGGATTTGCAGGATTGACAAACTGGCCGGGAATGAAGCTGTTTTCAATCTCCTGCGCAAGCTCGTTTGCCTTTGCGATAGCACCTTTCATACCCTTTGACCCCTCGGTGAGAACAAGCTCGGCCCCGAAAGCCTTTATTAGCTGTCTGCGTTCAACGCTCATGGTTTCGGGCATTACGATAATTATCCTGTAGCCCCTTGCTGCGGCAACGGATGCAAGACCGATACCGGTGTTGCCGGATGTAGGCTCGATAATAGTTGCACCGGCCTTTAATTCTCCCTTTGCCTCGGCGTCATCAAGGATCGCTTTCGCAATGCGGTCCTTTACAGAACCGGCAGGGTTAAAATACTCAAGCTTGGCCAAAATGACAGCCTCGAGCTTCTCTTCTTTTTCAATGTGGGTCAGCTCCAGCAGAGGTGTTTTTCCGATAAGCTGATCGGCGGTTTTAAAAATATTAGACATGATAATAAATCCTTTCAAACAAAGTATTCTTTGAGCAATGCGCCCTTATAAAACAAAAAATGACCCGATAGCTCACTGTAAGCTCCGGATCAGAAATAACAGTCCGCCAAGTGCGATCTACCTGATACTGCACAGCGAGAGCTTACGCATATTAACAGCACAACACATGCACATACACCCGTGCATGTACATTTCCATCTTCATTACGCTGCAGAGCTTCTTCATGGTCAGATCCTCCTTTTATTTCTCATCCCTGTTTTTCGGGATGCCTGAATAATAGCACTTATTACCTACTTTGTCAATAGATTTTATAGGTTTTATCAAAAAAATATTCAGGGCGGTATTCGCCACCCTGAAAAGCGTTCATATTATATAGTCATTGCCCACAGCGTCGGCCTTTCTGTCCAGAATATCCTTGAGAGACAGCCCGTCAAGATACTCACTTATGACTTTTTCAAGACCCTCCCACACAGGAAGCGTCATGCATTCATCACAGCGGGGGCACTGGTTAGGTCTGTGTTCAAGACAGGCGACGGGTGCAAGGCTGCCTTCGGCCGCACGGAGGATCTCCCCTACACTGTAAGCCTCGGGCGGCTTACGCAGGCGATATCCCCCCTGAGGTCCGCGGGCAGTTTGCAGCAATTCCGAACGGCTCAAGACCGGCAGTATTTGTTCAAGATATCTTTTCGATATATCCTGACGTCGGGCAATATCCTTTAGGGCGACATATCCATCTTTCTGGTTCTCGGCCAGATCGAGCATCATTCGCAGTGCATATCGTCCTCTTGTAGAGATCATAGCATATTCCTTCTTTCTGAACACCAAAATATCATATATTCAGCAGGTTTTCAAGTGTAGGAAGCCTCGCTTCTTTTATCTCATCTGCCATTCAGGATTTTTTATTTTAAAAGCAGCTTAGCTCACAGCGCCGCCGCAGGCTTATAGGATAACACCGCCTCCGAGCACCGTATCGCCGTCATACAGCACCGCTGCCTGCCCCTGAGTTATTGCTCGCTGAGGCTCGATGAAGGATATGTGCACCGTACCGTCGTCTCTCACTTCGGCAGTCGCCGGCTGCTCTGTGCTGCGGTACCGGATCTTCACCTTGCAGTCTACGGGCTTTTCCGGAGCTTCGCCCGAGATCCAGTTAAAGTCACCAGCGTCAGCTTCCTTTGAAAACAGCTCCGACTTCGGCCCAAGAATCACCGTGTTTCTCGTGGCGTCGATGCGGCAAACATACAGCGCCTCGTGGTACTGCAGCCCAAGACCTCTGTGCTGCCCTACCGTATAATGAATTATGCCTTTGTGTGTTCCCAGAACCCTTCCCTGAAGGTCTACAAAATCGCCCGGCATTGACTGTGCCGAGAATCGCTCTATTGCGGCTGCATAATCGCCGTCGGGAGCAAAGCATATATCCTGACTGTCGGTCTTATCTGAATTTACAAAACCCATTCCGGCTGCGGCAGCTCTCACCTCGCTCTTGTGCATGCTTCCCAAGGGGAAAAAGGTATGCGCAAGCTGCTGCTGGGTCATGCCGTACAGCACATAGCTCTGGTCCTTTATCTCATCTATGCCCTTTTTCAGCACGAATTTTCCGTCCGACTTCTCTATTCGCGCGTAGTGACCCGTAACAATATGATCGCAGCCCAGAACTTTGGCTCTTTCAAAAAGCTTGCCGAACTTCATATATCTGTTGCAGTCAATGCAAGGATTCGGGGTCTTTCCGGAATTATACGCGCTTACAAACTTATCGATCACCGCTCTGCGAAAATCGTCCTTGAAGTTGAAAACATAATACGGTATCCCGATTTTATACGCAGTGCTCCGTGCGTCTTCAACATCATCAAGAGCACAGCAGGTACGGCTTGCGCACATTCCGGCGGTTTCGTTGTCATACAGCTTCATTGTGCAGCCAACACACTCAAAGCACCTGTCATGCATTATCTTAGCGGCCACACTGGAATCAACTCCGCCGCTCATGGCTATCAGTACTTTATTGTTCATTTTTCAGCGCTCTCTTTACCTACCATTTTGATATGTTATTAAAGAATATATCACTTAGGACATTGTTGTCAACACTCAATTCCGGGTTTTTACCCGTGGATGCAGGATTCACAGCGCAAAAAAGACCTTGAAGAATTTTTCTTCAAGGTCTTTTCTTATATTCGGTTTACTTATCGGGTTTTAGCCGAGAGCGTCCGTAAGCGTATTACTGCCCGTCCTTGATCGCGGCCTGCGCGGCGGCGAGGCGGGCGATGGGGACGCGGAAGGGGCTGCAGGACACATAGTCGAGGCCAACCTTGTGGCAGAACTCAACGGAGCTGGGGTCGCCGCCGTGCTCGCCGCAGATGCCAAGATGCAGCTCGGGGCGAGTGGCGCGGCCGAGGCGGCAGGCCATCTCAACCAGCTTGCCTACGCCGGTCTGGTCGATCTTTGCAAACGGATCGTTCTCATAGATCTTCTTGTCGTAGTAAGCGCCGAGGAACTTGCCGGCGTCGTCGCGGCTGAAGCCGAAGGTCATCTGGGTCAGGTCGTTGGTACCGAAGGAGAAGAACTCGGCTTCCTTGGCGATCTCATCGGCGGTAAGCGCGGCTCTGGGAATCTCGATCATGGTGCCGACAAGGTACTTCATATCAACGCCGCTTGCCTTGATAATCTCATCGGCATTCTTTACGACAACATCCTTGACGTACTTGAGCTCCTTGACCTCGCCTACCAGCGGGATCATGATCTCGGGAACCATCGTCCACTCGGGATGACGCTTCTGAACGCTGATAGCCGCGTTGATAACCGCGCGGGTCTGCATTGCTGCGATCTCAGGATAGGTAACGGCCAGACGGCAGCCGCGGTGACCCATCATGGGGTTGAACTCATGCAGGGAGGCAATAAGAGCCTTGATGGCCTCAACGGACTTGCCCTGAGCCTTTGCGAGAGCCTCGATATCGGCCTCCTCGGTGGGAACGAACTCGTGGAGAGGAGGATCGAGGAAACGAATGGTGACGGGGCAGCCTTCCATGGCCTCATAGATGCCCTCGAAGTCGGCCTGCTGCATGGGCTGAAGCTTTGCAAGCGCTGCTTCGCGCTCCTCAAGCGTATCGGCGCAGATCATCTCGCGGAATGCCGCGATCCTGTCTGAATCGAAGAACATATGCTCAGTACGGGTAAGGCCGATGCCCTGTGCGCCCAGCTCGCGTGCCTTGCGCGCGTCGGCGGGAGTGTCGGCATTGGTGCGGACCTTCAGGCGGCGGTACTTGTCGGCCCACGCCATGATGCGGCCGAACTCGCCTGCGATGGACGCGTCCACAGTGGGGATAACGCCGTCATAGATCTTGCCGGTGGAACCGTCGAGGGAGATGAAGTCGCCCTCGGTGTAGACCTTGCCGCCCAGCTCGAACTTCTTGTTTTCCTCATCCATCTTGATATCGCCGCATCCGGAGACACAGCACTTGCCCATGCCTCTTGCAACAACCGCAGCGTGGCTAGTCATGCCGCCGCGAACGGTCAGGATGCCCTGAGCCGCCTTCATGCCCTCGATATCCTCGGGGGAGGTCTCAAGACGGACAAGCACTACCTTCTCGCCGCGCTCTTTCCACGCCTTTGCGTCCTCTGCGGTGAATACAGCCTTGCCGCAAGCAGCTCCGGGGGATGCGCCGAGTCCCTTGCCCATGGGAGTCGCTGCCTTGAGGGCGGCGGCGTCAAACTGGGGATGAAGCAGGGTGTCAAGGTTTCTGGGGTCTATCATCGCAACGGCTTCCTTCTCGGAGATCATGCCCTCGTCAACGAGGTCGCAGGCGATCTTGAGCGCTGCCTGTGCGGTGCGCTTGCCGTTACGGGTCTGGAGCATATAGAGCTTGCCGTTTTCAACGGTGAACTCCATATCCTGC
>ERZ1026968.33-NODE-33-length-86507-cov-6.736501_pt1 | contig 86507 bp, 71 predicted proteins | sample MGYA00519295_ERZ1026968 | MGnify/ENA primary metagenome ERZ1026968 (study PRJEB26926, sample SAMN06164480) | human gut metagenome | biome: ENVO:00009003; feature: ENVO:2100002; material: ENVO:00002003 | host: Homo sapiens | place: USA | collected 2012 ...
TTGACCCGGACCTGAGGGTCAAAGGTCAGGAAATGGCGTACAGGAAGGTTATAACGGGCGCAGTAGGCGGCGCGGCAGGCGTGACACACACCGTGGACTCGGCCACCACCGACTGCCAGCCCAACGACAACGTGGAGGCCTTGCGCATGGCGCTGGATGCCGCGGGCATCGAATCGCGTCCGCTGTGGAAGCCGATGCACAAACAACCTGTATACAAGAACGCTCCGGCCTACACCAACGGCGTCAGCGAGTCGCTGTTCAAGGTAGGCATCTGCCTCCCAGCCGGCCCATGGGTCACCGACGGCCATGTCCGCTACATTGTGGAGCAAATCAAGCTAAGCCTGATATAACCTTATTTAGTAGCTTCGGCTGTCCCCGGCCGCGCATAGAAACGCAAAAAGGCCTATTGAATTTTATCATAAGGACTTTAGTCTTTTCTATGCGCGGCCGGGGACAGCCCGCGCTACTATGCGCCGTCAATTGTATCACAAGGCCTTTTATTCAGGGCTATAGGGGAGGCCGGGAGCAATATGCGCCAATGTTCATTGCACATTGAATTTATTTTGTTACCTTTGTGGCAGATAACAATAATAACTAAACATGTCTGTATGAAGACTACTCTTATCGCAGTAGCGGCTGTCATCGCCGCCATCGGCTGCCATGCCGCTACCCTGCCGTTCAACGTGACGGCTCCCTCGTGGAACAAGATTGCCGAATGCACCACCCAGGGCGGCGTAAACATCCGTAAGGCTCCCTCCACAACGGCTCCCAAAATGGTCTATAACGAAAACAAGATTGAAGACTACGACTGTCCGGTGATATATTACGGCTACTGGAGCACCAAATCCGGCGGTGCCATCCAATCCATCACATTCGAGGGCGTGGCACCTGTCGTCTCGGAACAACCGGGATGGGTAGAACTGTTGAATCAAGGTCCCAAAGGGGAATCCAACGGCTGGGTCAGTGCAAAATACTGCAAAGTATCGACAGTCACCCCGATACAGCCCTCAGGCAATCCTTATAGTCCAAATTTCATGTTGCTCAATACTCCGGGCATAGAAGGTACGTACGCCATGTACCTGGTAACCGATGAAATGAACGCCTGGGCCACGTTCTATATCGGCCGTCTCGATAACGGGAAGGTAGTATGCCCGTATATGTTCAGATGTGATTATTCATCCAGTTTCAACGATGACTCCGATCCAACGGCACTCATCAAGGAAGCCGGAGAATTTCCCTATCGCTTCCACGCGGCAAGCACCTGTATGTCTCAGTACCAGCCAGAACCAAATAATCCTGATTACTCCTATCCCGTAACGGATATACATAAGATACCCGCAGACATCATAGATTTCGCGATCAAGCATGCCGAGCCTCTCCAACAGCCCTCTTACATATATCTGTACAACGGACAGTACCATCTGGTTGAATGATTTCGTAATTACAGCTAATCAATAAATGAGTGGACGCGCCATGCCGCATCCACTCATTTCTTATATATAGCGTTCGTTATGGATTTTTTTAGTAACTTTGCAACGCAATCAGAACGGCAACTACTGTGGCGGAAAGCGAACTGAAGAAAAAGACTGCAAAGGGCTTGATATGGGGCGGCATAGGCAACGGCGGCATGCTGGTGCTCAACCTGCTATTCGGTATCGTGCTTTCGCGCATTCTGTCGCCTGGCGACTACGGTATGATCGGCGCCCTGACCATCTTCTCGGCCGTGGCCGGCACGTTTACCGAAAGCGGTTTCACGCTGGCCATCATCAACATAAAGGATGCCGACACCCGGGCCTACAGCTCGGTATTCTGGTTCAATGTGGCCATGGGTGCAGTGATGTACCTGATTCTCTATTTTCTGTCCGTCCCGATAGCGGCGTTCTACCGCACTCCGGAAATGGTGCCGCTGGCCCGGTTCCTGTTCCTCAGCTTCGTATTCGGCTGCCTCGGCACCGCTCCAGCCGGCTACCTGTTGCGCAACCTGATGGTGAAGCAGCGCAGCAAATCGCTGATAATAGCCACGGCCGTATCCGGCATAGCCGGAATATCATGTGCTTTGGCCGGCATGGCATACTGGGGCATAGCCGTGCAGACCGTCACATACACACTGACCATGACCCTGATGCAATGGCATTACGCCGGGATACGGCCCGCCATGCAGTTCTCGTGGGCCACGATTAAAGGGATGCTCCCCTTCAGCCTCAAGCAGCTGACCGTGGCGCTGTTCAACAACTTCAACAACAACTTTTTCGCCGCATTGCTCAGCCGCTTCTACGGCATGAAGACAACGGGATACTACACCCAGGGCAACAAATGGACCACGATGGGATATTCCACCATCAACGGCATGATATATAACGTGGGTCAGCCGGTGATACGCCAGACCGTCGGCGATCAGGAGCGGATGATACGCGCATTCCGCAAGCTGTTGCGCTTCACGGCCTTCATCAGTTTTCCATGTATGCTCGGACTCGCCATCGTGTCGCGTGAACTTATAGTGATCACCATCACCGACAAATGGCTGCCGTCGGTACATGTAATGCAGATACTGTGTGTAGGCGGAGCGTTCATGCCCATCGCCACCCTGTACGGCAACCTGTTCAACAGTATAAACAGGCCCTCGGTATACATGTGGAACACCATTACTGTCGGCGCCGCCCAGACCCTGGCCGTGATACTGACCTATTCCTACGGCCTTACCACGATGCTGACGGTATATGTGGCCATCAACATCCTGTGGCTTGGCATCTGGCAATGGTTCGCGCGCCGCTACGCCGGCATCCGTACGCGCCGCATCCTGATGGATATAGTACCGTTGTTCTTGGCGACTGCCGCCGTGATGGCCGTGACGGTGCTCTTAACCTCCCCCATCACGAATATCTACCTCTCGCTTGTTGCCAAGATACTGACAGCCGCCGTGCTCTACATCCTGCTGATGTGGTCGGCCCGATCCGCCATCCTCCGCGAAGCCATCCGGTTCCTCCGCCACAAACAAGCGTGACATTAAGGAACGATGCCTTATATCCGCTCAAACTTTTTTTGCAGAAAGATTGCATTTCCGTCTTGTTATTTCAAAAAAATAGTTAATTTTGTCATCTAAACAACAGCAACTTGCCATGAGGAGACTCGGCCATAAACACCAATTATGACAAATACTGACTATGATATATTCATAAGCTATCGGCGGGATGGAGGTGCTCCGTATGCCAGAATACTCCAGCTGATGATAGCGCAGAGAGGATATCGGGTATTTCTGGATTATGACGAACTGAAGGATGGTCTTTTCAATCAGAAAATAAAGGAAGCCATAGCCCGAGCGCCGATTTTCATGATTGTACTGACCAAAGGAGCAATAGATCGTTGTGTCAATCCCGATGACTGGGTGGCGCAGGAGATATCCGAAGCAGTCAGACTCAACAAAAAGATTATACCGGTCAACCCCGACGGCAGTTTTGACGGCATCCATACAGATGTGTCTGAAACCGTACGCTCGGCCGTGACCTACAACCAATATTCCGAGATATATTTCGGTCAGGTGCTTGGCGTTACTGTCGACCAGATGATACGCGACCGTATCGAGCCGATAGTAGGTAAACGAGAGATCTCCGGGCACCGAGACGAAGATTATGAAGCTGCGAAGCTTACGTTGCAGAAGCAGGAAGCGCACAATCGATGGGTGAAACGCATGGTGGCCGGCGCATCCGTCGTAGTGGTGGCCTTGATCATAACCGTTGCTTGGATCTTCGTGTCTAATATCAAGACCCAACGCGAGCAAAGCCTTAAACAGGAAAGGCTGGAGAATCTGCGGAATGACATAATGGCCAGGCATTCGGAATTCAAACCTATTCTGCGCTCGAATCTCAGCGAGGAGCAGTTGAATGCCATCGACACTATATTGATCAGGATGCGACATCTTGACGATAACACCTGGATTAGTCAGACAGAATTCTCACAAAAGGAATGGGCCGTTATCATGGGCGACAAATATGCGGATGGCGAAGGATATCTACCTGTTACCGGCCAGCCATACCACCGTGTCATCGAGTTGCTGAAGGACAGCCTATACGAGATGACCGGAATTGAATTCGACCTTCCCACCGCCGATGAATGGCAGGCTGCGGCCACAGGAGGGAATGCCGGGAACTCATTAACATACGCCGGCAGCAACGCGGTTGATTCAGTGGCGTGGTACACCGACAATGCCGCCGGTAAACTTCACCCCGTAATTGATTCGGGGAAAATGCCTAACTACCTGGACCTGTTCAACATGAACGGCAACGCGGCGGAACTGACCGGAACTCCTGCCACAAACGACCGGGGCGATGAATGCTGGACGGTATGTGGCGGTGATTACCGATCGTCAGCACGGAATGTAACGAACGGTTCTGTCAGGATGCTCCCCATAGATGCATCGGACGACGCCACAGGCTTCAGAATTGTAATCCGTAAAGATGAATAGCGTATGGACAGACATTGCAGAATATTCAGTTCGGTCGCGTTGGCCATCATGATAACGGCGTTCGCGCAACACGTCGATGCCCAGGACACAGGCAGCGAGAAGAACGATGAAGTGGACTTCATAGTCCATTCGATACTAACCATACGCGATGCCGGGATCGAAGGCGACTCGCTTACTATGGAGAAAGAAATTCTCAGACTGTCCAAATCGAACATCGACTTGGAGGATGAACCAACGGGACGAGAGGCAGCTCCAGATGCCGACATCAGATTCATGCAGAGATGGGACGAAGCGGTTACGCGCATGGATTCCATAAAAGATTCCAAATCAGACGGCCAGCAGCGTGGCAATATAATGGGTAATCTTATCATCAGACCCCAGGTCACCACAAGAAGGTTCTACCTGAAAAAGGGCGCATCGGGAACTTTCACGACCCATTCCCGGCACAAGCTTTCGGTAGCAGTGGTGCCTGAACGAGGAGGTCTGGTGACAATGCGGATGCATGCCTCCAACAGTCTCGGATATGACCGGAATTTCGACGACTCCGAGAAATTCCATCAGGGCAAAAGCTACAGAAAGCGTGTGGTGGATTTACCCGAGCAGCCCACAAAAGTGGAGATAGAGGTAATAAACCGCTCACCCAAAGATATCAGTTACATATTGATAACCAAATAATCCGCGACACTATGAAACTTAAGATTTTGATCGCCATCGCCATCGCATGCGCAGCCGTCACGGAGTCGGCGGCTGTCACGTCAGCCGACAGAGAGACGCTGATACGCAGCATCGCCGAAGCCAACGCACAGATGCCCATGTCGGCCGGAATGCTCGGCACCATGACCTCCGCCACCGTAAGCAAGGATACAATCATATACAATATGTCGCTGGACGAAATGATTACCTCTATGTCCAACGACAGCGACAAGAGGCCCGACACCAGGATAGACAAACAGTATATTATAGACCAGCAGTCGCTTATGGTGGAACTGGAGCCCGACATGGGATACTTCTACCGGACTGTGTCCGACTGCGGGATGTATCTGAAGCTGCAGTATCACAATCCCCGCTACGACACCTATAGATCCGTGACGCTCACGCCCGGGGAAATGCGCCGGATCACCGTCGGCCGTCCGGACTACGGGAATCTGGCCGATCATTTGATCCGGGACACCCAGCGCGGACTTCCCGTCACGACCAGCGGCTTGACCATCACGGCGTTCCGCAAGGAAGGCTCCGACATAGTGACGCACTGCACCGTAGACGAAGACGTGGCCTCGTTCGAGACCATGAAAAGGAACGTCGGATTGATGAAGGACACTTACCTGCAGACCCTTAGAAACAAGACGGAACTGACTACGGTATATTCCGCCTACATGCTGGCAAAGGCGGGATATAACCAGAAGTGCATATATACCGGCTCTCAATGCGGCGAAAGCATTTCGTACAGCGTCACGGCCCTGGAGATACTGGACAATCTGAAATGACATGAACCGCATACTTATCCCGTTGATATGCGCGGTATGGTGCGCAGGCGCCATTGCGGACGACATGACGCCCGACCGGATATTGCATACGCTGGAACAGGCCACGGCCTCATTCGCCGACGGCGACTATGAGAACGCACTGACACTGTTCAGGCAGACTCTTGACAATCCGGAATCGTTCAGGTCAGGCGGTCTGAAGGCAATAGACAAAGTCACCATCAACGGGATGGCGGGACGCTGCCACATAGCCCTGCATGACTATGCTGCCGGACTCCCCTACATGCTGCGCGCGGATTCGATACGCAGCGTCTATAAACTTATGTTCGATCAATCCGCCGAAACCGATGCAAGAATGACGGCCTTGTGCTATTTCCGACTCGGCGACAATGACAAAGGCGACGAATGGGGCAACCGCTACGCCCTGCTGGCTCAGAAAACAGGAGGAATGAACGCCCAGTCGGCGGCGGCCAAGGCCTGGCTGTTTCTATACAGGATGCATCTCGGCAACGGCGATCCGGCACATGCGTTGATTTACGCAAAAAAGCTGATCAACCTATCACATGCATATCATGTAGGATACGAAGAAATGTTCGAGAATCCGGACGAAATGATAGATTTCCTGTTTCAGGTGTATTCGCTGTTATATGGCACCAACGATACTTCCAACGCCCTGGAGTTGGCCATGAATCTCGAGACCCTGTTAGAGGAAAACTATCCAGGGTCTCTGAGACATCTCAGGATATGCAATATGCTTACTACGATGAACATCAATACTCCTGAAACCGCCAGGACATATCTTGACAAAGCCATAGTCATAATGACCTCGATGGAGGAGGCCGGGGAATTCAACGAAGACATGATGGCCACAATCAACAACATGTCGCTACTAATGGCCGATGAAGATCCGCAGAAAGCACTCGCCCTTTATGATTCCTTTCTTGACAAATGCCGGGCCACCGGACACGATGACGGCGTGATATATGCCGTGGCGTTGAACGGATACGCTTACCTCAAGGGATACGATTCGCCCGACGCACCCGCCATGTTCTGCCAGGCGTTCCATAAGTTGGCCGAGCTCGACACATCCGACATCACGCATATCTTTTCCGTGGGATTCAACTGGATTCTCAGCCTCGAAGCCAATGTGGGAAGCGCCTATGTAATAGAGGATGTAGCCGTCGAAGTGACCGCCGTGCTGAACCGACGACTGATGAAGGCTTTCAACAACCTGTCGGAATCCAAACGCAACCTTTACTGGCAACAGGTGGCTCCATGGTATCAGACCATTATGCCGCACCTGGCCTACTATTGCGACACACAGAAAATGTGGAAATTGCTGTACGACTGCCTGCTGGAAACACGCGGCATTCTGCTTAACTCATCCGTCTCGCTGGCCACTGTCATCAAGGAGTCGGACGATCCGGAACTCCAGGCCATCTATGCCCAGTATTCCTCTATTAAAGGCAATGTAAATCTCTCGGACGCGCTTGAGACCCGTCTGCTGGCCGAGTCCAGAAAATACAACGACTTCCTCGCTCCGTTTCAGGTAGACAGCGACAAGGTGCATTCCATGCTCGGCAAGGACGAAGTGACCATTGAATTCCTGCGATATGACGCCAACGCCCTGAGAAATATGATGGGCGGCGACGGCACATACCGCGAACCGGACGTAAGATACCTCGCCCTTGTTCTCGATTCATCGTCACCCGTGCCGCAGGCCGTGGAACTCTGCAGGGAATCCGACCTGCACGATGGCAGTCTGCACAATCTTTACGACTGCGTATGGCGCCCTCTCATCCCCTGGTTCAATTACGCCACGCGCATTTACTTCTCGCCCGACGGCGCGCTCTTCTCCCTGCCGGTGGAATATGCCCGCACTCCACTCGATAAGTATCTGTGGGAAACCTACGACTGCCGGCGCCTGTCGTCCACGCGCGAGATCGTGAACCGCATAAAGGCGAACCGTAACGGAGACAACGCGGGAATGGCACTGTTCGGCGGCATGAAATACGACATGTCGGTCCGCGAAATGAAACTCGATGCAGAAAAATACCGCGACGTGACCGAAGAAATGGCCCGCGAGCGCGGCGAACGTGGCCTGCTGCGCCACACACGTCCTCTTCCCGGCTCGCTGCTCGAATCCGAACAGATTCACGACATAGCCCGGAGATGCCTTAAAAACGAGACAGTGGACCTGTATAAGGAGAAGCAGGCCACCGAAGCCGCGTTCAAGTCTGTTTCGGGACAGCACCGACAGATGATACACATAGCCACACACGGATTCTATAACGGGCCGTCGTCAGACGAGACGGCCGCCCTCGGAGCCGCCCTCGGAGGCACCGGCATCGCCGACGTCTCTGGCAACGAGGCAGTGGAGGCGCAAAACAAAATGATGCGCCACAGCGGACTCCTTTTCTCCGGCGTGGACAACGTCCGCTTCAACGAGCCGATTCCGGACGACGTGGAGGACGGCATCCTCGATTCGTACGAGATTTCAGGTCTTGACCTTCATGGAACGGACCTTGTGACACTGTCGGCCTGCCAGACAGGCCTGGGACAAGTGTCGGGCGACGGAGTGTTCGGCCTGCAGCGCGGCTTCAAGAAGGCCGGTGTGAATAGCATCATGATGTCGCTGTGGAATGTGGACGACGATGCAACCTGTCTGTTCATGACTGAATTTTATCGCAACCTGCTGGAACCCGGAACGGGAGCAACCGGCGACAAACATAAATCCCTGCGCAAGGCCCGGGAAGCCGTAATGTCTCGTCCGCAGTGGAAGGATGAGCGGTTCTGGGCCGGATTCATCCTACTCGACGCCCTGCGGTGACTGAACGAGTCTCCATGTGACAAAGGTTTATTCTGAAAACCTATATTTGGGCATCCGCGTCGTCCAGACGGCGCACCTCATCGACGCCGTCGATGGTGGAGATGTGGTTGATGATGGTACGCAGCTCCGTGTATGAATGCACGCCGAAACGGATCTTGCATATCACGATGTTGCGGTCGGTCCTGGTGTTGAACGACTCCATCGAGAGATGGAACGTGTTGGTGATGCAGTCCACCAGATCGACAAACAGATGGCTGCGGTCCACGGCACGCACCCTCAAGGTGACAGGATACAATGACTGGTCGGCGTTGAAATCTACCGACACCACGTCGTCGCCGTATTGCGAGGCCATGCTTATGGCAAGCCGGCAATCACGCTTATGTATGGTGATCAGTTCCGGACGGAAATGATTGCGGATGCCTATCACTTCCTCGCCGGGTATGGGATTGCATTCCGGACATCGGCAATAGTCGCATTGAGGAACTGATTCAATGTAACGCTGAATGGACTTGCGCGCCTTGAACGTGTGGGCGAACGCAGCCCAGTCCCGCTCGGGATGACATGCCGGATCCGTGAAAATCTCCACCACATCTCCACGCCGAAGAGTAGCGTCGACAGGTTCAAGACGACTGTTGATCCGAGCATATTTGGCATGGTTGCCAAGACGAGGACTTACTTCGTATGCGAAATCTATTACCGTAGCGTTTTGCGGCAGGATTATCTTCTTTCCCTTGGGCGTGAATACCTGTATGTCATCGTTATAGAAGGCGGTGATCACATCCTCCATATACCTTTCGCTGCGCTTCGGACCGCTGATGGTATCCTGCAGCACGGTGCGGAACTTGTCGATCCATGTCTTGATGTTGGTTTCGTTACTCTCCACCACACATCCCAACTGCGACTGCAGAATCATGGCTTCGCTGCTGATATGCACTTCCTGCCAGCGCCCGAAATCAGGCAGCAGTTTGACGTGTATGCTCTGATATCCGTTCTCCTTGGGCGAGTCGATATAGTTGCTCATGCTGCAATGCTTCTCCTTGAATCGATCGGTCAGAATGCAATATATCTTCATCGCCATCTCCTTCTCGCTCAGACCTGTCTTCTTCTCGTCAAACACAACCTCGACAAAGTGACGGTATTTCAGATGGTTGAAATCATCACCGTATTTCTTCATCTTTCTCCACAGGCTGAACGGACGGCGATAATCCACACGGACACGGGCCTTGATGCCTGCCGCCGACAAAGTCGCCGCGATCTGACTGCGAAACTTCTGGAGATTGTCTCTGTTTGCAGCCACATGACGGGCAATTAGCGATGAAATATCCTCGTACTCGTCAGGACAACGGAAACGGAACGACAGGTTCTCCAGTTCGGTCTTGATGTTATAGAGGCCCAGGCGGTTGGCGAGCGGAGCATAGAAATAGTCGGTCTCGCCGGCTATCTTCATCTGCTTTTCCGGCTTCATCGACTCAAGGGTCCGCATGTTGTGGAGTCGGTCGGCCAGCTTGACGAGGATGGCACGGATATCATACTGCATCGAGTTGAGCAGCTGACGGTAATTGTCCAGCTGTTTCGACAGCTCATAGTCCTTGGTAGGCTTCTTTGTCACCACCCTCACAAGGAAAGCCACGTCGTAGCCGAAACGCGCCTGGATGTCATCAATCGTATAATCGGTGTCCTCCACCACGTCATGCAGAAAACAGGCTATGACCGGGTTGGCGCCAAGCATCAGTTCCTCTGCCGCGATGTTGGCCACCGCTATGGGATGGAGAATGTACGGCTCGCCGGTCTTGCGCTTCTGCGGTGCATGAGCCTTGCGCGCCAGCTCGAAAGCCGCGCGGATTCGCTCCATATCCTCGGCGGAAACACGCCCGGCCATGACCTTAAACACATGATCGGCCCTTTCCTGAATTATTCTGTCGTAGTCTACCTGCATAACCTCTGTCTTAAAACCCCAAAATTACGAAAATTTATCGAAAAAGAGAGCTGAAATATGCCGGATTTGTTGAAAAAGCACCAACTATGACCTATGCAACGCTGACAATTACTTTTCGAGTGCTCGCGCGGCACGTTTCAGATAGTCAGCGGCTCTGTCATCGACAATGCGAATACCAACGCCATAATCATAATCATCAAATAACGCATGAATTTCATAACTATGCCACTTTTGGCGTTGTGGGTGCGGTAGATTTTATATGAGATACTCTTCTAATCAATATGTTGTTTCATGTTTGCCTGAGCCATTTTACCTGTGACTGCTCAGACTGTATCAATTAAACGGCAAATATAATTTAGATATTTTCATTTCAGAAGCTTATGTACCGGAGCATCTGCTGTATATGGTTCGATACGCGTCTCCGGATTATATCGACCGTCATACAGCCCGGGCAGATACAGCGTGGCGAATGGTTGGCCGTTTGCCCCGTATAATAGATATGACTTCTCGCCGATCATTTCCAAATCGGTCACTGCCATATCTTTAGGATCGATCACAAAAACGCGCTTGTATGTATCGAACACTCCATAGCGGTTATCCGATCCTTGGTAATTCCATGTCGCAACAGAGTTGGTCCTGACGAATCGTCCTCTTCTGTCCAAGGCTTTCAGTTCACCATATTCAATCGGCAATATCAGCCCATATCGGTCACGGATGCCATATTTCCTACAGTCTCCGCACAAAGGAAGGCTATCGGGTGTCCACGTGTCTTTCTCTACGATATACATGCCTCTGCCGACAGTCAGACCTCTGACAGATTTATGCAGATCATCGGCTTCCGTCACAACGTATGGATTCAAGCCCAGAGTAAACGGGATAATGACAGTCGGCAATACAATAGCTAAGATTACCGGGGCCTTCCACGTCTTGGTTCTGATACCCGTCTCAATGGCACTATATACTACAAGGCCTACAGCGGCAATCAGCAATGCAATAGTCCAGGTTTTGCCTACACAGAGCGTCATCCAGTAGAGCCTTCCTGAAACAGCAAGTGCCACACAACAACGCGTCAGAGCGGTGCCAAGATGCATTGATCTCATCAACATTATATAAAACAAAGGCGGAAACAACATCAGTCCGAACCATTTCAAGGTGTTGATATCCTCCATGCCGATAGTGAAAACCGATAACATCAATGCCGAGTACAGGCCATACCAGACAATGGCCTTATTCTGCAAAAGCAGCTGAACCACCGATCGCCCATGACGTTCGTATATGCTCCAATATACAGCCGGTAGGCCTGCAATGACAAGTCCCATCAATATGATGCCTACTTCACCTTCCTTCAAAGTTGCCCATATACTTATGGCCAGAAATGGCACAAGGTAAAGCCATATCCATTTCCGACTCCATTTAATTTCGCGTAAATTCCTGTATCGGATACCCATAACCACCGGCATTACAGCCATCCACAGCAATCCTATAATTGCAAATGAATTGATCCATACCTTCATTTCCCATTCCAGCGGTTGTGAATAAATCTGGCTCAGGGAGTCCGGATCAAGGACTACGTTGAAAAATCCGAATGCCATTTTTTCGAATGGATAGGTCCAGTGGCCGCAACACAAGTATGCCATCATGAATCCAATCGCCGACACAAGAGTCCACGGTGACATGCGATGCATCTCAAAACTCAGCGCCACACGGATCGGGATCAGCAGCAGAATTCCGGGGCTGACACACCGACTGAACAATATGGCCCATATACTCACCAGTATCAGGTCTACCACTAACATTTTGGCTCCGTAAATGTTCCGTTTCATAATGTACTTTTTTAGTATAAATCCACTTTTGACAGTGATGTCTGAACGGAATGGTTACCGTTCAGACAATTGTAGGCAGTGTTGTGGTTGAATAGCAAAATGTTTTAGGATATTGACACATCGAAATATCAGTTTCTATCACCACCATAATCAATTTTGCAAAAAGATTGCATTTAACTCTTGTCATTCCAAAAAAATTGTTAATTTTGTCAAACAAAACAACAACAAAGACTTAATTAAAACAGCAATACAACTTGCCATGGGAATTACCGGAATCACGAATGCCCTCTCCAATTTCATATTCACCACCCTGAGCCATGATCCGGGTGCCGCTGACACGATAAGCCGTTATATGGAACCACGGGCCGAGGAGGACATGATGCCATGGCATCTTATCTATGACACTCCCGACTGGCTCGCATACGGCAAATTAGCTTTATATGGCTTATTCTGGGCTGCAGTCATCATCTCCGTTATAGTCTGCATAAGACTCCTGACCAAACATTTCTCCGCATCGGTCCGTGACGCAATCTTGAAAAAGGGATTCGTAATCGTCTGGATATATGGATTCGTGGTATATGACATCGGTATGTGCACAGGGCAGTATATATCGCTTCTCACCAACGCGCCGATGGCCATAATCTACGCCTTCAAGATTTTCCTGTTTGACAGCGATGTAAGCGAGATCCACACGCACTTCCACGAAAGCTGGTTCTATTCCGCCAATTTCGCGCTGACACATTTCCTGGCCGCTGCAATCAGTACGCTATTCCTGATTAAATATTTCGGTTTCAATATATTGGCCCGCATCAGAATGTGGAATGCGGCCCGTATGCATGCCCGCAATGTCAAGGAGACATTCGTATTCTGGGGGTATAACGAACAGTCGGTCAATCTGATTAAAAACATTAAACTGCATTATGGTAAATCCAAGGATTATCGCATCGTAATAGTGCGGACCGGAGCATCCAAGGAAGAGTCGCCAGCCGAACGCACCGGGTTTGCACGGATCTTTGATTTTCTGGCCATGCCCGATTCCGAACTTGAGAGTCTTCAGGATCTCGGTTGTCTCACCACAAGCACATACTCCACCCTTTCCGGATTGAATGAAACGGGACATGAGCAGGACCTTCTCGGCAAGATATTGAAACAAAAATATCTAAAGAGGATAATACGGGAACATACCCTCCAAAAACTCCATCTGCTGTTCCTTTCGGACGATGAAAAAGAAAATCTGCATGATGTGAGGCTGCTTCTCAATGACTCCACTATCCATGAATTTGCAGATGATGGTTCGGACAATGACCAGGCCGACCGTGCCATATTCTACTGTCTGGCCCGCTACAACAGCATCCATCGCGTCATCGAGGATCAGACCCCGTCATCGGAAATCAAGGTCAAAGTTGTGGATTCGTCGCATATCAACGTGGAGATGCTGAAACAGAACGAGAAACTTCTACCGGTCAATTATGTGGAAGTTGAAAAAGATGCCACAGTATCTTCGGCTTTCAATGCCCTTGTCGTTGGATTCAGCGAGGTAGGAATGGATGCAACGCGCTTCCTGTATGAATTCGGTGCGTTCGTAAAACATGGAAGCACCGATAGTGAGGCAGTACGCTCTGAATTCCATCTGGATGTCGTGGACAAGAACATGGCCGATCTCGCCGGTACGTTTGTAGCCAACGCTCCGGCAATCAAACCCGAGATGCCGTTCCTGAATAACAAGGGAGGAAATGCTGACAAGCCGATGGAGGAATGCAAAAGCAACGATGCCAAGACTCCTCTGATTACACTCCATCAGATGGACTGCCGCAGCGTCCAGTTCTATGAAAAGCTTACCGACGAATGGATTCAGAAGCTGAACTATGTAGTTGTAGCCACTGACGATGACGAACTCAATCTGTCGCTGGGAGTACGGATTTTCAAAGCGGCGGCCCGTTATCGTCAGGATCTGGAGCATTTTTGCATCCTGGTGCGTGCCCACAATGACGATGACGGCCATATAAACAGTATCGCCGCACATTACAACCGCCTGTGGGAAGCCTACAGGCATGCGCCCGAAACCAAGGAAGGCCGTGTATATCAGAATAAAATCAAACCGACTGATGTTGTGAACGGTCCGATATATGTTTTCGGTCTCGATAAGACGACCTTCACCTACGACAACATCATTGCCGATGAACTGGAACAGAATGCCCGGACATACGCCGATAACTATACTAAGACCGTGTACCCGGATACGAAAATTGACAAATCGGCATGGGAAGACCGGTACAACAGAATCATGCAGCTGACCGGCAATAACAAAGGCTACTCGCCGACTTACTGCGGCATGTTGTACTTGCGCCGGTCACAGTCGCAGGATCTGGCCAACAGCCTTCACGAAACCACAAAAAACATTCTGTTCAATAAGGCTCTCTCGCGGTGTCATCTTGAAGATTTTGTGTTCTCGAGAATAACCAGGAAGCCGGACACAACCAGATATATATGGCCGCGCGACTGCGACAGAATAGAGGAAATAGACCGCATCGCCATTGTTATAGCGCAGACCGAACATCTCAGATGGATTGCTTCGCACGAGATTCTCGGTTATGTCTTGAGCGATGTCAAGGACGAGGTGCGTTTTCAGCACAATTGCCTTAAGAACTGGGCTGAGCTTACGGAAAGGTATCGCGGATTCGACTGCAATGTTTCCGATTACATTTTAGGAATTCAATTCAGCAGATGAACGACCGGGAGATCATACAAGGGTTAATTGACCGTAACAACCGCATAACCGACGATTTTTTCAACGTCAGGTGCCGACCCCTCCTGACAGCAATCATGCGGCTGGTATTCCGTACCCCTGTTGAATATGACGAAATGGTCAATCTGCTATATGAATATCTAATGGCCGATGACGGAGCTAAGCTACGTCGGTTCCAATATCGCAGCTCCATTTATCAGTGGCTTAAGGTAGTGGCTACCCGATTTTTCATCCGTCACCGCGACTCGATGATAGAAAACAATTCAAAAGAGCCTCTATATGAGAAATATGACGGCGACGTACCGGTTGATTCCATTACCGATGTATCCCGAAAAATCGATGTTTCGAACCTCCTCTCCATGATGAAGAATCAACGGTATGCGGACGCTGTACGGCGTCTGGTGCTTGAGGAAGAGGAGCCCCAGAAATATGCTGCGGAAATTGGTGTCACTATCGATAATCTATACAATATTAAGAAACGTGCGATGACGGCACTGACCCGCATCGCCATCAAATACTATGCCTATGAATGACGAATCAATAAACATATCAGACGAACTTCTCGCGGCTTTTCTTGATGGCAATGTGAATAAGGACGAAACGAATCAGGTGCTGTCTGCAATTGGCACAGACAGGGAGTTGGAAGAAATCGTGTCACTCTCTGACGCCATTGATTCAGGAACACAAAACGAAGAGCGCAGAATCATTCCCATGTGGGCGCTTGCAGCTGCAAATCCTAACAATCTATGCTCCTTTGAGTGTGAGACCTTTATCCTTCAACATCTTGACTATGACATTGACAACTGGACCCTGTTGGAAACAGCCAAGGCAAACAATTGGGTACGCGAGGATGGCACTCCGTTACACCATGTGGGACGATTGCTTGAATTGAAGGGTTTACAGGTTGACCGGAAATATGACGCTACTCTTCAAGATCTGAAAAAAGCTCTTGATAACAATAATGAAGTTATAGCCGTCGTTGACAGGAACATCTCGGAAGGATCCGGGGATTACAGGCGTCCGCTGTTCCATGCCGTTTGTATCACAGGCGTAGATGAATACGGTAAGGTCACATATCTTAATCCTGACACGATGTTTGAATATGCCGTGGAGAAAGATGATTTCCTGAGTGCATGGAAGAGTTCCGGCTACTATATGGTGTCGGCGACAAAATCGCTCAACGGATATAATCCGCAACCTATCAATGTAGAGGACATATCTCTCGATGCCGACTTGGAGGATCTGACGGAGGCGATAGCCGAAAATGCTCATGATATATGGGCCCGTGCCCGCATGGACGAAGGCTGGACTTACGGCCCGGTTCGCGATGATGCCAAGAAACAGCACCCCGACCTTGTGCCCTATTCCCAGCTCCCCGACAGCGAAAAGGAATACGACCGCATCATGGCCATGAACACACTCCGCCTGGTCCGCCGCCTTGGCTACGATATAACCAAAAGCTTGTGATATATGGACAATCCATCTGTTTTTATAAGCCATTCGTCATCAAATTCGGCAATTGCCCAGGATATTTGCTGCTTCCTGGAGAGTCATGGCGTAAGATGCTGGATTGCTCCTCGTGATATACAGCCTGGTGCCGCATATCCCAGTGAAATAACAAGAGGTATCAAGGAATGCCCAATATTTCTGGTAATCCTTACAAAGGAATCAGTGTACTCCCCTCACGTCAATACTGAAACTGATATCGCCTTTAATGCAAACAAACGAATTATCCCATTCTTTGCCGATAATGTTGATTTAGGCGACAGCATGTCCTATTATCTGGCCAGGAAGCAATGGATTCCTGGCTATAAAGATTACAGGTATGCCCTTCAGGATCTGTTGAACTACATCTTGAATCAGCCGGATATAAAAACAATGACTTCTGCGGGGATGCAAACGAATATGAATCACTCCACCGATAGGCCATCATATTACATTAATCCTCTGAGAGTTCCATTCCAAACAAAAGCATATTCAGCAAAAATCCAAACAATTTTTAAACGTTATCGGGTATTATTCATTGCTGTTTCAGCAACGTTAGCTGTGATCATACTTTTATGGGGATTATATCTTGCGTATGATTCATATCTGACTCGAAAAAGGATATATACCGGTTTGCAGAATGAATACAAATATCAAAGCGAATATGATACTGTTCAAGTAATTAATGAAAGTAAAAATGTAACAGTTGTTCCGTATGCAGACAACATGGAACAACAATATAATGACCCAACCTATAAGTTATCGACTGATACAAAGATAAATGGCGTAACATGCGAAGCGACCTGGTATCTTAAAGACATGTATAATACACCAGATATTAATGGGCTCATAGAATACACAGATACCAATTCTTTGACTAAGAATTTTAACTGTAAATTCAGATTACATAAAAAGTCTCTGGAAGGAGTTATAGAAGATTATGATGGTGCAAATATAGGGTATTTCGATGGCAAAATATATACTGATTCTTCCGGTTTTTTAATTATCGGAGAAATCGTAATCTGCGAGCTAAATGAAAATAATTCATATTCTCATTTGCCTTGCGAGATTAAAATCATATCCGATAAAGAAACAGACAAAATCTTGACCCAAGAAATGACAAAAGCCTTATGAATATCCTTTACCTCAAAATATTGGCAGCGATCGCCCCGGCCCTGATACTGGCGGTAGTGATGATCCGCAAGGACCGTCGGCGAGAACCTATAAGCTGGTTGTTGGCAGCGACCGGTCTCGGTATTCTATGCGGAGTAGCCGTACTCATAATGGGATTCATCGGCATGCCTGAATTTCCAACGGATACTTTCATAGGCGCAATCCTCAATGCATTTGTCAATGCGGCGCTACCTGAGGAATTCTGTAAATTTATTGCACTGTTCCTGTTAGCCAACATCTGTAAGCATTTCGACGAGATGTTCGACGGCATAGTGTATGCAGTGTGCATCGGCATGGGATTTGCCGGTCTCGAAAACATCCTGTATCTTGTCAGTGCCGAAGATAACTGGATTCCAATGGGCATATCCCGGGCATTGCTTGCAGTACCCATGCATTACTTCTTCGCCATCATAATGGGATCGTTCTTTTCGCTTGGATGGTTTGACCGTAAGAATCGCATGTTGTATATGAGCACAGCGCTGCTGCTCCCCGTCATCGTTCACGGACTGTACGATACGCTCTGCTTCTCCATCGCCATCGACGAGAATCTAAGTTTCTTCATACTCTTCGCCTTCCTGCTCGGTTTCAAATACATTCGCAGCTACGTGAAGTCTCTGACCAATTCAATGTTAAAACTTGACGAATATGGAGAAGTCTAACTCCAATATCTTTAAATAAACAGCTGCAAGTGATAGGAAAAGGCTTGGCCGTGTATCCATAAATTAAAAAGGTAAAAATTATGAGTAAAGAATATGTTCCCGCGCCGGCCGAGACTTCCGACGTGAAGCTGCCTGAAGAGCTTCTTCCCCTCATCGAGAAGATGGCTAAGAATGTACACGAAGTGTGGGCACGAAATCGTATGAACGAAGGCTGGACCTACGGCCCGAAACGCGATGACGTGCATAAACACCACCCTTGCCTTGTACCGTACGAAGAACTTCCCGAGATCGAAAAACAATACGACCGGGCCACATCACAGGAGACTCTAAAGTTAATTTTGAAGTCAGGTTTTGCAATATCGAAATTTTAACGTATCTTTACAACCGCTAACAAGCACACACCTAACCGACAGCCATGAAGCCATCTGAATTCATACACCCCGAAGACGCCGCCGCATTGCGACAGCTGGAAAGCATCCCCGGCTTCCCGGCCCTCGTCAAGAAATTCTATGCGCTGGGATACGAGCAGTTATATTACGGCACCAACATGGCTTCCAACATCCGGCTGTCGGCCAAGCAGCTGCCCGAGCTTTATCGTCACCTCCCTCCTATTTGCGCCAGACTCGGAATCCCGGAACCGGAATTTTATCTGGAAATGAATCCTATGCCCAATGCCTATACCTTCGGAGACACGCATATATTCATCACCATGACTTCGGGTCTCGTCGAAATGCTCGGTGACGACGAGCTGGACGCGGTGCTGGCACATGAATGCGGCCACATCCTGTGTCACCACGTATTATATCACAACCTGGCAAATCTTCTTGTCAACGGTGCGGATGCATTGGGCATTCTCGGAATGTTTACGGCCCCGATAAAATACGCGTTGCTGTATTGGCAGCGCAAAAGCGAACTTTCGTGCGACCGTGCAGGCGCTGTTGTCACGAGTCCTGAAACAGTAGCCAAGGTTATGGTGCGACTGTCGGGCGGACCTAAATCCGTAACCGAGCATGTCAATGTGGATGAATGGGCGCATCAGGCCGACATTTACGAGTCCATCCGTAACGACGGCGCCTTAAATCAGGCCCTGCAGATTTACGCCGTCATGGGACAAAGTCACCCCTTTGCCGCAGTGCGAGTACGCGAAATCCTGAAGTGGGGCCGGAGTCAGCAATATCGCAACATAAAGGACAGCTTTCTCGGATTGCCCGGTCAAACATGCCCTGACTGCTATAAACCAATCGAATCCACATGGCAGTTCTGCCGCCATTGCGGAGCTAAACTATAACCAATCTCAACATGCAAACTCTATTCGACGAAAACGGACTGCTCAACATAGCCGACATAGTATCCACCCACCCTTCCTATTTGGCCATAATGGAAGATGGAATAGTAACCGACCAGGAGCTGAAAGCTCAGGCCGATGCAACCATTGCATCTCTACGGAAACTTCAGACTCTTTGCAATGAAGAGCAGCAGAATGCCATTCTGGAAGCCATTTCAGAAATGAGCGTCCTCTTCGCGGCCTATCATAATCACGAACTTCAAAATCTGAACAAATAATGGGCACATTCAATACCAATGCCATCTTGAAAGGCAACCCATCGTTGATACCGGCCATGGCCGATAGAATATGTCAAGTATTCGCTGTTGACGGATACGAAGTGAACCGCGATAACCTCATGAGCGGCGGTGTGGACATATCCGTGACGAAAGGAGGATTCTTCAAGGCAGTCCTGGGAATGAAGACCGCTCTGAAGATAACCCTCGTACCCCGCGACAATGCCATAGCGTTCGAAGCCGGTGTCGGCATCTTCGGCCAGCAGGCCATTCCGACCATCATCATGCTCTTCTTCGCATGGCCTGTACTCCTGACCCAGATCTGGGGTCTCGTACAGCAAGCCGACCTTGATGACAAAGCCCTTGCCGCCGCCCAGTCCGTTATCGACGAAGCCGGCCCTGCTACCTGTTCCGGTTTTGGTTCTACTCCCCCTTCGCCATCCGGCTTTGCCAAATTCTGCACCAACTGCGGCACTAAGCTCCCGGATAACGCCCGCTTCTGCTCCAACTGCGGCTCCCCTATAAACTGATCTGACATGAAAAGTAAAATTGAGAAGGTCTGCAGAGACAAGGAAAATAAACTGATTGACAAGTATTTCGAGCATTATGTCAAAACGGCTCCCGGCATGGAATCGGATCCTATTCTCGGCATATATACTAAGGATCTGCCACATAAAATAGAGGCTGAGTTCCGTGAATTCCTATGTGAGCTCTGGAAAGAGTATTCCGATGAACCTTTGGTCCTCGAGGAACAGAAATTACGTTGGCTCATGACCGAGGACAACCGCGAGGAAGTGGATGTGGCTTACAAAGATGCCAGGCGTATCACCTTATGGGAACGGATCACAGGCTCAAACAGCGAGGACATAGCCCGTTACCATGCCATACTGCGCGACTACACCAAGGACCTCCTCCTTGTGATGCGCACCGACTTCCTCGAAGAAATCACCGGCCACCACATCAATTGCAAAAACTTTTAGATGTCTTAGCATATCTTAGGCCATCGGAGGATTTTTGATTTGCTTCAGACTTAGCTAACATAGAAATATTCGTATTCGGACTGTCTCATAGACATGTTATAATATCATGGCAATAAGAAATGTAAATAAAAGAAGTATCAATAAGCCCGATGATTTTAACCAAGTCATCGAGGATATCTGTAAAGGCAGATACGTACTTGTCCTTGGCAGTGAAGTCATGCTTGATAAAAACCAGAATGTGGAAGCTAATGGAGATTCTGCCCTCTTTTTCCTCGAGGAGATAATCAGAGACCGTCAAGAGAAAGGATTTAATCCCAAGTCAACCAATAATTTCACCCAATTCATTATAGATAATGATCTCAATCCCGATAGTGTAAAAAGGTGGTTGCTTGAACAAATTGCAGGTATCACTTTTGAAGACACGGATATCAATCCGGATCTGGTGCGACTCATGGGAAGCAGATTCTTCCGGGTCGTACTGTCCACCACATTCGATCCTTCCGTCGAAATCCTTATGAATATGGTATGGGGAGAAGGCAATTATCGTATAATGGACATCTATAATGACAGTGCCGATAATTTTGATTTAAGCAGAGAGGAACTTCTTGGAGATGAATATTACGACATTAAGCCAACTCTCTACTATGTATTTGGGAAGGCCATTAAAGACAATGCATCGCACAGATTCGTTCTTGATGACAATGACACATTGGAATGTGTGTCACATTGGCTCGGGAAGGATATGCCGGCAAGACTTATGTCCTATATAGACCGTAAGAAATTGCTTGTATTGGGATGCAATCTTAAAGACTGGTGCTTCAGATTCTTCTGGTATGCGTTGCGGCATAACAGTGGTCTTAATCAAGGAGATATTGCTGTTCTACTACAGCCGGAATGTAGCGAACAGGATGGAAATCTATATAGGTATCTACATGATATAATTCATATAAGGATTCAACCGGATTCCAGAAATTACTTGACGCAACTGGCGGATGCGCTTGATGAAAAGAGTATTGCCACGGAATCTCTGACAGCATCACGTGTCGGAGAAATATTCATATCATACGCATCCGAAGACTTCGCTACGGCTTGGAATATATTCACACGTTTGCGTGAAAACGGATATAATGTATGGCTCGACAATCGTAAATTATCAGTATCGGACGAATATGACATGCGGATTGAGAAAGCCATCTCGCAATGTAAGGTATTTATGCCTATATTATCATCGACAGTTGCTGCAGACCTTGAGGCAAACCGGGAACGATACTATCGCAAAGAATGGGAATTGGCAGCTCCCGTCAACTCCGACAAACATTATTTCCCAATCGTTACTGCAGGGTATGACTACAAGAAGTCATATCATCAGCTTCTACCTGAAGCAATGAAGAAAGTTTCAATCTTTGATTGGACAGCTACCCCATTCTACGACTTGCTATCAAAATTAAAAGCTGTTACATGGAAATAATTAAGCACAATCCCTGGTTGGGACTCACATCATATACAGAAGAGTCTCTTGATGAATATCAGTTCAATGGACGGTCAGTGGCCACTGCTGCCTTAGTGTCTATGATAGAGAACAATCTTTTCGTCACCCTCTATGGACGTAGTGGAATCGGAAAGACATCATTGCTACAAGCCGGCGTTTTCCCTTTACTGCGTCGTAAGGGAATGCTTCCAGTCTCTATTCGTTTAAACGAGATTAGGGATCCAAAGACAGGCAAAGAAAACGCCAACTATAACGAAAAGGACATCCAGTCTAACGATAATTGTGCTGAATCCAAACAAAAGCAGATAAGATACCGTCATAAAAATATAGAAACAGACAAAGACAAAACCGAAGCAGATCAAGAAGATAAACATATTTACGCAGCAGAAGTTATCTGGAGCGCTATCGTTTCTGAAGCCCGGAACCAGGGATACAATTATGTGCAATACAGCGAAACAGACATATATCAACCTGATTTTAGCGATACATTAGTATTGCGTAATTTATTCAGCGCAGGCGAATTCATCAATAAGGACGGACAACGAACCATACCCTTGATTGCGCTGGATCAGTTCGAGGAAATACTTTATAACGCCTCTACCGCTGCGGGGAAAGTCATATTGCAGTTATACGCACTTGTAGATGATAACTACAACTATGCGATAATGCATCCCGAATGGCATGATGACACCGATTTCAGAATTGTTATCTCAATCCGGGAGGATGACTTATTCCTTCTTGAAGACACTATCGATACTTTGAATTGTTCCGGATTCAGATCGAACAGATACCGCCTTATGCCATTGTCAGACAAGGAAGCGGAAGAAGTTATTTTAAAGCCTTCGGAAGAGATATTCAATGAAGATGAGAAAGAAAAGATCGTTAACGGTATAATAGCTTTAGTCCGCCAGAAGGGTGATTCCATCAACACACTTGCCTTGTCCTTGATGTGCTATGTTCTTTTTGAACAATGTTATAAGCCCGGAAAGCCTATATCAATTGACAATTTGAAGGGATATTCCGATATCCTCGAAACTTATTATCTTGAAGCCACGAAGGGTTTCAATAAAGGCAAGAAGAAAAGGCAGCTTCATTACCTTGAAGAAAAGCTGATAGACAGTCAGGGACGCCGATCGTATATCTATGAATCCGACTTCGAAAAGAATGCACCTGATGCGAAAGATTTTCTTGAGAATTCCGGCAAGAAACTGCTTAATCTCAATCAGGGTCGTGTGGAATATATTCACGACCAACTTGCTGCAGCCGTTTCAAAAATCAGAAACAAGCGTAATCAAAAGACATCGCGTTTATTTGGCACGGCACTACTGATTATCGGTCTTCTCGCCTTATTCCTATACTCATTCTCACGGGTGCCGGACGGAATGTCAAAAAATAGTATTATTAAATTAGAAGGTAGTGCCATTTCTAACAATACCATATCTGGTAATCCTTATGTTACGGATATTATTTGCAAGCCTGCATCAACATATATTTTTGATTGTCCAAATCTTAAATCTGTTAAAATCACTGGGAAAGACGGGACTTTATATCTCTTTAATTGTCCCAATCTAGTTAACATCATACAACTTGAAAAGTTTTCGGGGGTAATATATGTATATAATTGTCCAAACGTAAAAAAAAGTAATATAATCAAGGATTATGAGCCAACTCATCTAGATTCAATATATGCAAGCCAGATGCCATACAGCGTAAATGTCACAAATATTTTTTCCTACAAGATCGATCAAATGGATATTGACCCTTTAAATAATAGGGTAACATATAAAATTCTCCCTTTTTATGGATCTTGTACGGAATCAGATTCATTGCCAGATTCAATTAAATGGAAATTCGATTGTTATGTTCCTTTCGGCACAAAAGAGAAATTCTCTCAATTGACACAGTTCCATCCATACCGATCTCTTAACGAGACTCCCATCTATGATGTATGGGACACTAATTTCAAGAGTGTTAGGGGATATTTCATTCAAAATTCATTAATCCTTATCACGTCAATATTGGGTATTGCGGTTATGATGATTCTATTGGGGATTATATCGTTCACTAAATATTTGCGAAAGGGAAATTCAGTTCTGACTTCTTTCTTCAAAGCTTTGATTGCTGGAATAGGGATAGGATTGGTAGGTGTGCTGTCTTTTATGGCAGCATACTGGACTTCCTTCAATATAATACTACCGGATAATCAGGAGTATGCCATATATTTAGGCATAGGGATGCTCGTGATATGCATATTGCTGATTTATAAGAATTCATTTTTCTCAATGTGGATCTATTTCAAAGAAAACGGTCTGAGAGGTTTCATTCGAGATGCACAAAATGTCTTTGCTCAAACAGTCAAAAAACTAATTTACGGTTTTAGAAATATTTTTAAGAAGAATCTGAAGAAATTTGTAATATATATTCTGATTGGTATCGCCATAGGAGTTGTAATTACGTTCTATAAACTTGGAAAATCCCAAAGATTAGAATACATCGATTCGCTTAATGAGCTTGTTAAAAATGAACAATTTGGCAAAGCCCTTTCACTTATCCCCGCAATTGAGGATGCCCATAAATCATTTTTATATCCATCTTTTACCTATAGACTCGAATCTATAAAAAAGAAACTTGATAAGGATAGCTTGTATCTTATATCAAGAATTTCTCCTAATTTCTTAAATACGAAAGTTCAAGCGCAAGGATTACATATCAATATCAATAATTTTTATGGCAATCCTTTAGCGGCTTCATCGAATGGATCAAAATTCGTCATTCCGACTGTATTAGTCAAAGGTAAAGATGATATAATTTATCAAACACTAATATTTGACCTTGTATCCCAGACTATAGATACTGTTACAGCCCAAAGTTCCCACAGCTCGTATACTCACATTTCATTATCTCCATCGAATAATTTAGTTGCCGCATCTAACGATAAAGGAATATGGCTCTATGATCTGAATCTTAAAACCATACAAAGGATATCAGACAAGTCTTCAACACAAGGCCTGGTATTTGTAGAAGATTCGACACTATTATTTTCAACGGCAGACGATAAGCTAATATTTCGAATTAAACTAATGCCCAATGGAATTGCTAAACCAATATCAATACAGTCTGCAAAAGATTATTGTAATTTATGCCGCATAGATTCTGAACATATAGCAGCGAATGAGAATTTCGGACAGTTTCGCATATATGATATTCAACATAATAAAGAAATTGTACATGGGGAAAAGGCAGGCATAGGTAGAATACAATCAGTTGACATTGAATCTGGCATTGCGATCACCGATATGGGAATATATGACATAAACTGTGATTCCTTGACCTTTCGAAATCGTAATGTATTATATTACCAAAATCAACCCATCATAGCTAATTTTGAAGATAAGCATATTTTGTTTAAGGATTTAAAAGCAACTGACATAATCAATATTCCTTTATTCGAAAATCTATTTGAAGATAAGATTAAAATAAGTAATGACAGTTATATTTACTATAGTCATCCATATAAATTAACTGTCTATCGCATCTCTCCTGAAGTTGAGGAAAACTGGCCTATTACCGATGCCGACCGAAAGCTCTTCAATTTGCCTAAATGATTACTGCCACTTGGAAATTACGTATTCCCCAGCGAATCATAATCTGGTAGTATATGAACTAACCTTCAGCGAAAGCTGGAAGGATTCCGGATACAAGCAAAATAACCATGCACGGTACAATTTTGCATTGGTACCTTGAATGGTTTATTTTGTTATTTTGTCATTTTGTACCTTACTCGGTACAATTTGTAGTTTACGTTATACCGAATTTATCTCCAGCCCATGAACATCTTGATGACTTCGGGGTCGTGGTGATCGAAGAAGAGGCTCTTGCCGGTGTCGAGACGGGCGATGGCGCCCATGTCCTCGTCGCTGAGTGTGAAATCGTAGATGTCGAGGTTCTGCTGCATGCGCTCCACATGCACGGACTTCGGAATGATGATCACACCGCTCTGCACCAGCCAGCGTAACGCCACCTGTGCCACAGACTTGCCGTATTTCTTTCCGATACACTCCAGTACTGGGTTGGTAAAGAAGTTGTTGCGTCCTTCGGCCAATGGTCCCCATGACATAATATGGCAGTTATATTCCTCCATGTATTTCCGGGCCTCGATCTGCTGGTCGAACACATGGGTCTCTACCTGATTTACCATCGGCGGTATCTCGACATTGCTGGCCAAGTCAATCAGATGGTCCGGATAGAAGTTGCTGACGCCTATTGCGCGCAGCTTGCCTTCCTTGTATGCGTCCTCCAACGCGCGATATGCACCGTATCGGTCGCAGAAGGGCTGATGCAGTAGCATCAGGTCCAAGTAATCGGTACCGAGCTTGCACAGACTCTCGTCTATCGAGGCCTTGGCCTTGTCGTAGCCATAGTTCGAGATCCAGATCTTCGACACCAGGAAGATATCCTTGCGCGGTATGCCGCTTTTGGCCACGGCGGCGCCCACGCCTTCCTCGTTATGATATGCCTGCGCTGTGTCTATCATGCGGTAGCCCGTCTTGAGGGCGTCGCTGACACAACGTTCACACTCGGCGGGATCAACCTGATACACTCCGTAACCTTCTATCGGCATCTCGACGCCATTGCTTAATGTCACTTTTTCCATCGTAATTTCTATATTAGACTACACAAAATAACAAATTTCCCTCTGCATTAACATTTCACTTTTCACGCATTTTCTTATACAAAACAACGTTCTCTCAACTTTTTTAATTAATTTTGTCTTATAAACTGAATATTGGCTTATGATTAGCAATAAGGTAAAACGCAACGTGTGGCTGACTCTGGCCATAATGTCGACTGCATGCATCGCCGACCGGGCAATACGTGTAGCCGGCGGATCGCTGGAATGGTGGAATCTGGTCGCCGTCATCATCATTACTGCATTGTGCACCAAGTTCTATCTGTGCTATCGACGGCAGGTGCGTGAAGGCAATCTTTTCGGCCGCGTAGACTTGTTTCAACGGTATCATAACGACAAGGATAAATTATCGTAAGATTGACTAATGACTAACTATGAAGATAATTCACGTTGTAAGTTTTAGGTTATGATTGATCAGATTGAATTTACCCTGCGCCCCTATCTCCGTGGCATTCATCTCGTCACAGGCGAAGTGATGCGTCAGTTGCCGCGATTGCCCGAAAAGGGTCTGCTGAATCTGCTGATAAAGCATACGTCGGCGGCGTTGGCATTAAACGAGAACGCTGATCCTGATGTACGCCATGACCTTAACATGATTTTCGACCGCCTCGTACCCGAAAACGCCCCATTCTATCTGCACACTGACGAAGGACCGGACGACATGCCGTCACACGCCAAGTCAGTGATTGTCGGCTCTACCCTTACATTACCTATAACCGACGGTCATCTCAACCTCGGCACCTGGCAGGGCATCTACCTCTGCGAATTCCGCGACTACGGAGGCCCGCGCCGCCTCGTCGCCACAATCCTCAGCTAATCCTTCATTTTGATGCCGACCGACTGGAAAAGCTCGCGATAGTATGCGGCTTTCTTTTCCAACGGCAACGGGTAGGCGCGGCTGGTTGACGGCATGCGCCATATCGTAAGAGGCAATGTCTGCCTTCCTTCGCCGAGCGTCAGCGGTGCGCAATCTACATGATGTCCCATGCCCGGTGCCTCGGTGCCGGTTAGTGCGGCCAGTACTTCAGCAGCTTTCTGTCCGGTCGTGGCGATGGCTCTGCACTGAGGCATACGCAGCAACAATGCGTCGAGATCCACAGGCTCAACGATCTCAAGGAATTTATCAGAGGCGTTTCCGGCCAGACGTCGTATCCTATAGCCGGTGTCGCTCATGGCTATCCCCTCACGATTCAGCAACGCCTTGATCTTATCCAGATCAAAATCCTTCGTCCCAGGCCGCAGCAATGCCGACCTGTCGCCATAGAACAAAAGTCCCATAGCATACCAGAAGTCATTGGTTCGGTTAGGATAAAAGAATTCCATCGACCATCGCTTTGGTTGCGGAGGAAACGTGCCCATTATCAGCACCTTCGCTCCGTCAGGAACCCATGCGCCGAACGGATGCACCTCCGTCTCAAGCTCAGATTTCATATCGACAATATCTGTATTCATATTAATCTAACGCATTAAGGCCCACACTTGATGGGCCTTAAAACAATCTATCTGACAAAATGCGTTCTTATCGGGCGGCGATCACCTCGATTTCCACCAGGGCCTGCTTGGGCAGCTCCTTCACTGCGTAGGCCGAACGAGCCGGATAAGGTGCGGCGAACGTCTCGCCATAAACCTCGTTCATCGGGCCGAACAGCGACATATCGGCCAGGTAGACAGTAGTCTTCACCACATTGTCAAGAGTCAGGCCGGCGGCTTCCAGCACTGCCTTGACGTTGGCCAACGACACACGTGTCTGCTCCTTGATACCCTCGGGCATCGTGCCCGTGGCTACGTCAATGGGCAGCTGACCCGAACAATACACGAAGCCGTTGGCTTCTATTCCCTGGCTGTAAGGCCCGATAGCGGCCGGCGCCTTCTCGCTTGCAATCTGTTTCTTCATGATTATCTGATTTAGATCTTTAAAACAATTTATGTCCCACAAATATACATCTTTTTTCTTAAAATTCGGTACACTCAACGCAAAAAGGCCACAAGTCGCTGACTTGTACGCCATAGGGTATCGAACATCCATCGACGCAACGGGTCAATGGCAATAGCAACAAGATAGAATCCTAAGATGACTCCAGCGGCCGCAAGCGTGAAAAGCGGCAGTGAAAGCGCGTTCCACAGATATACCACGGCAGGACGCATTATATTTCCCCACACAAGCGGCGCCTTATGGATGAGGTAGACGGCGAATGCCGAGCGTGCTATGTAGTTGACCGGTCGCGAGGTGAAATCGAATGATAGGGAAATCAGAAAAAAGCTGACCGTCGACAATAGCACGAACGGAGAGTTATACGCATACGCCTGCAGCGGAGGCATATACACCGCCATCACCGCGATCGCCACGAGCGAGGCGATATAAGTCCATGCAATCGCTCCGCGACGCCGCCTGATGCTTTCCATGCTGACGTGCAGCCGTATATATCTGGCAATCATGTAGACCATCACAAGCTGCACAAGCGTATATCCGGTGGGATTGAACGTCCCGTGCCACCACCATCCGCACCACAGATTGAAACCGATGAACAGGGCGAGCGCCACAGCGAAAGTGCGCCTCGGCAACGCATCCAGTCCGGCATTGAGCACGGGGCTAAGAAGCATCAGTCCGAAATATGCCGGCACATACCACAGATCCGTATGAGTCAGCACCATCCAGCTCTCAAGCCACCCCTGCCACGAGAACTGTCCCGGAAAGACGATTGCCACAGCCGTATAGATGCCCACCGAATAGAACACGCACTGGAACAGGAACGACAGCACGCCCCGCCGGCGCAGTCTGATGCCGAAATAACCGGAAATCATAGTGAAACAGTTCACACCGATGATGGCGACGGCTTCCACTACTATGCGCCAGACGTCGCGAGCCGTCAGCGACGCTATGTCGCCCATGGGTTCAGGAAGACCCAGCGACGCGCCATCGACATGCACCGCAAGCACCATCAACATGCTCACAATCCTCAGCAATTCAATATTAGACCGTCTTTGCATATTAACATTCCGCCGACCGGCTAATCCGATTTAAAGCCTTTTTAAATAGAAGAAACTCACTGATTATCAGTGAGTTTCAATCTATATATCAGCGGAAAGACAGGGATTCGAACCCTGGGTACCCGTAAGGGTACAACGGTTTTCGAGACCGTCCCGATCGACCACTCCGGCATCTTTCCTTTGGTCGTTGACACCCACTCCGACATCATTCCATGCGTTGCCAGGATTGTACTTCAAGCGGGGTGCCCCCTCATTTGCGATTGCAAAATTAGAGATTTTTTCCGAGTTTACCAAGTTTTTACGAAATTTTTCGTAAATTTGTGTTCCGCTCGGTGTCTTTATGGCGCCTGGAGCGTTTAACTATATAGGATTCGACACTCTCCCCTGCTGTCGGTCCCATTTTAGAAATTCTAATGACCAAAACCATGAACACACCAAGAATCATACCTCCGTCGGAGTTAATCATCAACGGGGACGGAAGTGCCTTCCACATCCACCTTCGTCCCGACCAGCTTCGCGACAACATCATCTTCGTGGGCGATCCGGGACGCGTCACTATGGTTGGCTCGATGTTCGACACAGTGGATTATGACGTGCAGTCGCGTGAGTTCCACGCCATCGGCGGCACGTACAAGGGCACGCCCATAATGTGCATCAGCCACGGCATCGGCCCTGACAACATCGAGATCGTGATGACCGAGCTTGACGCCCTGGCCAACATCGACTTCAACACGCGCACCGTCAAGCCCGAACACCGTACGCTCAACATAGTGCGCATCGGCACATCCGGCTCGCTGCAGGAAGACCTGCATATAGGCGATTATGTAGTGGCAGACAAGGGAATCGGCTTCGACGGCATCCTGAATTTCTACGCCGACCGCGACAAGGTGTGCGACCTGGAATTCGAGAAGGAATTCTGCGCCCACACCAATTGGGATCCGACCTGGGCCGCTCCTTACGTAGTGGATGCCGACCGCTGTCTGGTAGAGAAAATAGCGCGCGACGACATGCGCCTCGGCTATACCATAGCGGCAGTGGGTTTCTACGCTCCACAGGGACGTCAGGTACGCCTCGCGTTGAAGGATCCAGACCTGAACGCCAAGATCGAGTCATTCCGTTATGACGGACGTCCCGTCACAAACTTCGAGATGGAGTCGGCCTGCCTGCAAGGCATGGCCCGTCTGTTGGGCCACCGCGCCATGACCGTGTGCTGTATCATCGCCGAGCGCCGCGCCAACAAGGCCAACACCGATTACAAGCCACGGCTCCATGGCCTGATTCAGACTGTCCTGGATCGTTATGCTGAATTATAAAATTCCCCCGACATAGCAAAAGGGATGGCCGCCGGTCATCCCTTTTCTTTTGTCCCTTTTCTTTTGTCTCGGCCCGAAATCTTCAGATTCCGCCTGTTGTCTATCCCAACTCGAACCGCGCCCCCGGCAGACGTGTTATCACGCCGTCAAATTCCATGTCGGTCAGGTTGGCCATCAGTTCCTTCATGTTCATTCCGGTCAGGGCACGCAGTTCGTCAATGCCTAACGGACGCCCCTCGTGCTTGATATGGGCGTATATCTCGGCCGGAGCGCCTCGCAGCTCAGGGAACAGGTTGCGTTGCTGCGGAGCATGCTGCATCACGCCCGGTGGCCAGCCGGTAGTCTGCACCACATCGGCGGCGCATGTGATCAGCTGCGCCTTGTGTGAACATATCAGATGGTTACAACCCGCACTGATCGGATCGATGGACCGTCCCGGCAACGCCATGACGTCGCGGTTGTTGATAAACGCCTGGTTCGCGGTGCTCATGGCTCCGCCCCGTATCTCGGACTCAGCTACGAAAGTTGCGTCGCACAGTCCCGCCACTATGCGGTTGCGCTCTAAGAAATTGCGCTGATATGGCGTAGTGCCCGTGGGATATTCGGTCAGCATACCGCCGCCAGACTGTATTATCTTTTTTGCAAGGTCGCGGTGCTGGGCAGGATATACCATATCCAAACCGTGGGCAACCACGGCTACGGTCGGTAGTTTGCAGTCCAACGCCGCACGATGGCCCGCAGCGTCTATGCCGTATGCCAGGCCACTGACTATCAGCAGGTCCGGATAATATACCGCCAGATCGTGTATCAATTGGTCGGTAAACTGCAAGCCATATTTCGTAGCCTTGCGCGTACCCACCACTGCCAATGCAAAGCGTGGATTCAGATTGACGTTGCCGAGCACGTACAGCATTATCGGGGCGTCGTGCAGTTCCTGAAGCAACGGCGGATACTCATCGTCGTTCACGAACAGGCCACGGATACCGTGCCTCTCCATAAACTCCACCTCTTTGCGCGCCCGCTCCAATGCGGTCTGCCGCTCGACGGGGTCGAAACGCAGCGTGTCCGAAGCTCCGATGCGCGAGGACAGGTCGCCCATGCCGGGCTTGAAAAAATCGGCATAGTCATAGTCGGCGTCACGCATGGCGCGCACCACATCCACCTTCATGCCCGGCACCATGCTGATGGCCACCTTGTGAATCAGTTCCTGACGCTCTGCGGAATCCATTGCCTTACTGTATGTACCGTCCGAACACCTTCGCCAGTTCGTCGCCTCTGCTCAGCTTTCCGTCCTTCAGCACCACCACGGTCACCACTCCCTCGGCACACATCTCGCCGTCCGAGCGGATTATATCCTGATGGAATATGAATCTCGGCCCCTTGCGCTCTAATCGCAGGCAGCTGATAAAGGTGTCGCCGCCCCGCAGCGACGTCTTGTATTCCACCTCTATCTTGCGCACCACGGCGTCGATGCCCTGGTTGTGCATCTGTATGAACGACAGGCCCGCATCGGTGCAGAACCGATGGCGTGTATGCTCCATATAATGCAGATAGTTGGCATTGTTCACTATCTGTTCGCAATCCAGCTCGTAATCGCGAACCTCCATATCCATTATGAAGCAGTATTTCTTGTTGGCGTCCTTGAGTATTCTCATTCTATCATTCCTTTTGAAGTGTCAACGGCTTGTTATTTCTTGCAAAGTTAGAAATTTCCAGGAAATTATCGGCATCTTTCGGCACCCAGATGAATCCGGGCTTCTTGTCTGTTATGCCTATGAATCCGTCACCGTCACTTATCCACCAGTCGCGCACGCAATTGCCGTCAAACCGCTCACGACGCAACTCCGCGTATTCCTGCGGTTCATCCGCGCCGTCTTCCTTCTTTTTCTTTTCGTACAACGTCACAACCAACGCATTGCCGTCCACGTCTATGGTATGTGGCAAAACGTTCACAAAGCATTCCCGACACAGCGCATGGTTGTAATAACTTACGGCCAATGCGTGAGGCACAGCGACGAGCAACACGAAGAATCCCGCCAGCACCCAGCGCAGGTCGACTATGAATCCCCACATCATGCACAGCACGGCCACTCCTACGGCCACCCACAGCCACCACGGACAGAAACGACGGAGCAGAGCCCGTGCGAACCGGCCCCGCTCCATGCAGAATATCTTTCCGTTTTCTTCAGTCATATCATTGCTCGGCATCCCTCGCAGCCGATTCCCGGACATACATCCGGTGATTTTCCTCACGAACCTGCTGAATATAGCCGGTGCCTTCAGCGTTGTGAAGTTTACTTATCTCTATATACGGCTTTCCTTTTACTACAGTCAGGTCAAATACATCGTCACGCTTACGTTTTGCCTCGTCGGCCAATGGCGAATGTCCATTCTCCCCCGACCCTCTCAGTCCGACGTCGATGCCGTCAGGGCAGTTGCGCACGGCCTTTATCACGGACACCGGCGGATAACCAAGTCCGGTCCACATAATATACTGCTTACGTACCAGCTCGGGAGTCACGCTGTCGGGGTCCATAGGCTTGCAGCCCTCTATGGCTACAGTCGCCGTCGATTTGTAACGGGGAATAAAATCCTCGTCAAATACTTTCAGTTCACTGCCATATAATACATCCTGCTTGCGGCCGTCATGGTAGAACGACCGGCTCAAAACCTCCGTCAGCACTTCGGGTGTAACCGCACCTTCATCAGCGTATGGGGCGAGCTGTGCCACGGCGTTGGCCTCGCGCATCTGGCCGTACCCCTCGTTGGGTCGGCCGGAATGGCTGTAGTTGGTGCGGACCAACACGCCCTGCGGCGCATTCTTCAGGTCGTAACGTACGTATGAATGGTTGTTCGTCTCGAAATACGCTCCGTTGCCCGATGCATCTATCACCCCGAAATTGGCTTCCACACCCATAGGCCGCTTGTACGTATCAAGCAGACGTGCGAAATCGTCCACCGTGCGGCAGGTCTTGAGGGCCTTGGTCATCAATATGCCCTCCTTGTCCATATTCTTGGGCGGCACCTTGTCGTCCTTGATATTGTACGACGCGGTGTTCATCACGGCGAATCCCGCATCGTTCATCCCCATCCACGCTTCCTTCAGGTCGCCGTCCTGGGCGTTGAACAGAGCCGTGTAACCGAAATCGGACCCGTTGGGAGTCACATATTCCACCTTGTTGTCGACATTGCTTGTGTCGCGGTGCTTCCACAGGATGGGGCGTCCCGACGGGTTGGCCGAGGCGCTTATTATGGCAGACGTGCAGGCCATGGCTCGCGGCGCCATAAGCCCCGCGAACAACATGCCTGCAATTATCAGTCTCTTTGCGTTCTTTAAGTTCAGTATATTCAATCCAGTTTATGTATTATCAGCCCGCTTCTGAGCTTAGGCTCGAACCAGGTGGTTTTGGGCGGCATGATGTTGCCGGTATCGGCAATGTCCATTATCTGCTTCATCGTCACGGGATACAGAGCCAGGGCCATTGCCATCTCGCCCGAATCAACGCGGCGTTTCAGTTCCTCCAGGCCGCGGATGCCGCCTACGAAGTCTATGCGCTTGTCGGAACGGAGGTCGGTTATGCCTAACAGGTCGCGCAGTATCAGGTCGCTCGACACGGTCACGTCCAGTACGCCGATTGGATCGTCGTCGTTGTATGTGCCGGGCTTGGCCGTCAGCGAGTACCATTTACCGTCGAGATATAGGGCGAAATTGTGCAGTCCCGTCGGATGATAGGTTTCGGCGCCCTTTTCCTCCACGATGAAGTTCTCCTCCAGTCGTTTCAGGAACTCGGCGGGGGTCATACCGTTCAGGTCGCGCACCACGCGGTTATAGTCTATCACGCGCAGATGCGATGCGGGGAACGCTACGGCCATAAAGTAGTTGTACTCCTCGTCGCCCGTATGGTTGGGGTTGTTCTTGGCTTTTTCAGCGCCCACCAGTGCGGCCGCCGCCGAGCGGTGATGTCCGTCGGCTATGTACATGTTGGGGATTTTGCCGAATTCCTCTGTCACCTTCTCTATCACCCCGGGGTCGGAAATAACCCACAGAGTGTGGCCGAAGCCGTCGGGAGCCGTGAAGTCATACTCCGGTTCGCCTGCCGTCACGTCACGGATTATCTGTTCCAGCGCCTCGTTGTCGGGGAATGCGAAGAACACCGGCTCCACGTTGGCGTTGTTGCAGCGCACGTGCTTCATCCGGTCCTCCTCCTTGTCGCGGCGGGTCAGCTCATGCTTCTTGATGCGACCCTCCATGTAGTCGGGCACCCAGGCGGCAACTACAAAGCCAAACTGAGTGCGTCCGTCCATGGTCTGGGCATATATGTAATAGTTCTCCTTCTCGTCCTGACGGAGCCAGCCCTTTTCCTGGAACATTCGGAAGTTCTCCACAGCCTTGTCGTACACACGGGCGTCATGCTCGTCCATACCCGGCTCGAAGTCGATTTCCGGCTTGATGATATGGTACAGGCTCATGGGATTGCCGGCGGCCTCGGCACGGGCCTCCTCGCTGTTCAGCACGTCGTACGGACGGCTTGCCACCTGCTCCACTAACTCTCGGGGCGGGCGAACGCCTTTGAACGGTTTTACTTTTGCCATTGCTTTTCAGTTTTTTCGTTGGTATTAGGTTCTGTTATATCGATCGAGTGTATTTTTCCGGACCCCGTTACAGAGTCCTCCATAATATTCAACGCTCGGACACCGTGTATTATTTTAGACTATAAATAAAACAAGCCGCACCGTAATTGAAATTGCGATGCGGCTTGTTATATCGCCGGATATGGAGTAACCTTATCTGGTGCCCTCCTTATCAGTCACGCGAACCGGAGAATGTGGTCTGCGATCCCGCGTTGTTCAGATATGATATCAGCAGTGTCTTGCCTGTGACGGTCACTGTCATGTTGTGGACGTTGGAAGTTGACAGCGTGTACACTTTATTGTTGTACGACACGTTGAAGTTCACGGGTTCATCATCCGGGAAGAATTTTGCTTCCATCGACACCATCTTGTCCGAAATGCGGTCAATCTTTACCACATAGGCATCATCCAGCACTTCGTTACCCGAAGTAAGAGAGCCGGTGTATACACCAACGATATACGCGGCATAGTTCTGTTCAGGCTCGTCATCCTTGTCACTGCTGCAGGACACAAACGCTGGCGTCGATACGAGAAGCATCATCAGAAACGCGAAAATTTTAAGACTCTTTTTCATTTGGAACACCGGGAGAAAATTGTAAGCCTTTAAAAACACGTTCTCCCTTTTCGTGTTTCAAAAGGTGCGCCTAAAACGCATGATGTTAGTTTTGCTATTGGTCAAGTCTTGATTTTCACTCTGCAAGTCACGCTTACCGACAGTACTCCGTCAGTTTAAATGTTTTACAGAATAAAAAACAATTATCTATTGCAACAGAATTCAGGTCAAGCCGATGCAACAGGGTTTGTTAACCAATGCAAAGTTAGTTAAATAATGATAAAATGCAAAATTTTTAACATTTTACCCTTATTTCATCAATCCACAAAATGAATGAAGATAATTCCATATACATGGCAAAGCGCATCGGCCGCAAAGGCTGACGCGCTTTTTAAGTTGTTGAAATTATCGAAAGTTTTATCTCTTCTCAGTCTACGGGCGAGAACTCGTCCTTGCCTACGCCGCATAACGGGCATACCCATGTGTCGGGCACATCCTCGAACTTCGTTCCTGCGGGCACTCCGTTGTCTGGATCGCCAATCGCCGGATCATATATCCAGCCGCATACATCACATACGTACTTCATCTCTTTGCTTAGTTATTATAATGAAACCAAAATCAAAATTAATCTATACATCAATCTCAACAATCCAAATACTACAATTGTTCTTCACAGGCTATAAAAAAATTCCTTGATTTCAGTTTTGTTTTCTTAGGGATATTTTATAATTTTGCAGATACGGATTCCGGCTCACTCGTCTCTCCTCCAGGAGCCGCATATATGAAACAACAAGCCTTAGATACTGACACGATGTTGAAAACACAGTCCAAAAGCAAATACATTATTGCGTTCGCGCATATAGGCGCGCTTCTGACCGTGACTGCCTGGGGCACATCGTTTCTTTGTACCAAAATTCTGATGGGACAGGCTCAGATGAGTCCGGTGGAAATATATTTCTACCGATTCTTTGCCGCCTACCTGATATTGCTGCTGTTCACATGCCGCCACATATTCTGCAACAGCCTGCGCGACGAAATGACCATGGCCATGTGCGGCATCTGCTCCGGCTCGCTTTATTTCATCACCGAAAACTACGCTCTGACCCTCACCACCACGGCCAACGTGTCGCTGTTGGCCTCAATATCCCCGATATTCACCACTTTCCTGGCCGCGGCCGTGTTCCGTCAGCGGCTCAAGGCCCCGGTGTTGATCGGTTCGGCCATAGCGTTCGTGGGTGTGGGATGCATCATTTTCAGCCACGGATCTTCGTTCGAGATCCGTCCCGCCGGCGACCTGCTCGCCCTCTCCGCGGCATTATGCTGGGCCATATATTCAATCGCCATCAAACGCCTGCTCCCCTTCTATTCCTCGATGTTCATTTCCAGGAAACTGTTCTTCTACGGCGTGATAACGGCGCTACCCATGCTGTTCATCCAGCACGGCCCGCTCCACTGGCAGGTGCTCTTCGATTTCAATCACCCCCATTATCTCATGAACTTCCTGTTCCTGGTGCTGTTATGCTCCATCGGAGCATACCTGGTATGGAACGAGGTGATGAAATATCTCGGCCCCGTCACCTGCAACAACTATCTGTACATCCAGCCGGTAGTCACCATGATAGCCGGGTACTTCGTCTTAGGCGAGGATATCTACATGCTGGGATATCTGGGATGCATTCTGATTATCGGAGGTCTTATCATCTCCGACAAATTCCCAAGCGTACGCAAGTCAAAGCACTGACCGCAATGCCGTCCGTCATGTTCAGGCGTTACGGAATTCCTTGGGCGACATACCCGTAAACTTCTTGAAATATTTACCGAAGAAGGACTGCGACGGAAAATTCAGCTCGTCGGCAATCTGCTGGATGTTCAGGTTCGACGACTTCAACAGCACCTTGGCCTCGAGTATGACGAACCTCTCTATCCACTCCACGGCGGTATAACCGGTCTGCGCCTTAACGGTGCGTGACAGGTGCTTGGGCGTCACTTCCATCTTCTGCGCGTAGAAGTCCAGGAAACGCTCGGACCTGAAGTTTTCCTGCACCAAGGTAAGGAACTTGTCGGAGATCCGGCCCTGACGCGACAGAATCTCATTGTGAAACGGTTCGTAACTCTTATAGGCGGTTTCGAATATGAAGCTCACCACCTTGAACAGCAACGCCTGGGAAGCGTATGGATTGTCGCGCATCTGCAGGATACGGCGTATCTCCTTGCTGAATTTCAGATACTCGGGAAACGTCTCCTCCGGTATTGGCACCACGGAATGGCGCATCGACAGCGAATAGAGCGGCGTGGAATTCATGAACAGGAAAACATTCTCTCTGAATCTTTTGGACATAACGATAACCGTGGCCTTGAAATCAGGACTGATATATGTGGGCTGCAGGAACTGCGTGCCGCGCACTATCACCAGACTCGGGGCCTTGATGTCGTGGGATATCAGGTTGATTTCTCCTTTGGCTGAGCCCCGTTGCACCACAATCCATGTACTGGCCTCGAACTTTACGGGTTCGGTCAGCGACTTGAACATACTGGGGTCCACATCCTCAAGCATCCAGAAGTCCTCTTCCAGTATTTTCGATAATTCCTCGGGTAAATCCAGATTATAGTGGTATCCTGTCATTGCTGTCTAATTCTCTATTACACTGATTGCGATTATTCCCTTTTACTCTTATTCCAACATAATAACTCAAATTTTATTGCATTTCATGGTCAAAAAGGAACAATTTGACCAAATTGGATATAATTTTATATAATCCGATTATAGGTTGAACAGCATAAGGATTCCAGACGTTATATTTTGAAACAAAGGAAACCTTCGCTACACCGCCATGGATGCACTGATATACATAGGAATAGGAGCCAGCGTGATATTATTGGCACTGCTGTTGGGCATAGACGACATACAAATAAAGAAGCCCGTTAAAGTCACTGATTACAAGGACGTACTTGACCGTCACACCGAACAGCTGATAGGTCACGACGCGTACGTGGCCATGATTGATCGCGTGGACCGCGTGCTGGCACGTCATCGCGACGACGGATGCCTGTGCCTGAGCCTTACTTCAACGGTGTCAGACGACGATGCCGTCGACGAACTGCATCACGTCCTGCCGGGCGAACCGCTCGAACTGTCACGCTACATTGACAACGGCATGGAATGCATCGGAGTCTATTCACGCGGCATGATGATAGGAAGCCTTATGCTGGAGGATGCCGATCTGTTCCTGCGCACAACCCACTCCAGAACCATTACCGGAATTTATGTCGCACGCCAGGACTGCTATGAGGATTATTCAAGACTCGATCTCGGTATAGTGGTGTACTACAAGGCCGTTAAAAATGTTCGGCAACTCGCCATCAACGATATAAAGAATTATTTCCTCAAAATTCCCTCCCCCTCGCGTCGCACCGAAATGGATATAGCGCAGAATTAGGAGCCGTTGACTATGGACGCCGGCATACGGTTTTACGGGGATAACGGCAATGATACGGAATTAATCACAAATTTTGCGTTTGATTTATCTCCATTTTTGCGTATCTTTGCGATAAAATTATAAAAAACATAAATGGAGACAGAAAAGCCCACATACTCTTATAGCGAGGCCTACGAGGCTTCGCTTGCCTATTTCAACGGAGACGAACTGGCAGCCCGCGTATGGGTCAGTAAATATGCCCTGAAGGACTCCGAGCATAATATCTACGAACTCACCCCGGCCGACATGCACCACCGCATCGCCGGCGAGATAGCCCGCATCGAGGCCAAGTATCCCAATCCCATGAGCCATGAGGAGGTGTTCGAGTTGCTCGACCGCTTCCGCTATGTGGTGCCCCAGGGTTCGCCCATGGCCGGCATCGGCAATAACCTGCAGGTCGGCTCGCTGTCCAATTGCTTTGTTATCGGCCTGGACGGACATCCTGACTCGTACGGCGGCATCATTCTTATAGACGAGGAGCAGGTGCAGCTCATGAAGCGCCGCGGAGGTGTGGGCCACGACCTGTCGCACATCCGCCCCAAGGGCACGCCGGTCAAGAACTCGGCGCTGACCTCCACGGGGCTCGTGCCCTTTATGGAACGTTATTCCAACTCCACCCGCGAGGTGGCCCAGGACGGCCGCCGCGGCGCGCTGATGATGACGGTGTCCATCAAGCATCCCGATGCCGAGAAATTCATCGACGCCAAGATGGAGGCCGGCAAGGTCACCGGCGCCAACGTATCGGTCAAGATCGACGACGACTTCATGCGCGCCGCCACCGAGGGCAAACCGTACACCCAGCAGTTCCCTGTCAATTCCGACAACCCGGAGACCAAGACCGAAATAGACGCTACCGCCCTGTGGAACAAGATAACGCACAACGCCTGGAAATCGGCCGAGCCCGGAGTGCTGTTCTGGGACACGGTGCTGCGCGAGTCAGTGCCCGACTGCTACGCCGACCTCGGTTTCGAGACCGTCTCCACCAACCCCTGCGGCGAGATTCCCCTCTGTCCCTACGACAGCTGCCGCCTGGTGGCCATAAACCTGTACAGCTACGTCAGGAATCCCTTCACGCCGCAGGCTGAGTTCGATTTCGACCTGTTCCGCAAGCATGTGGCCAAGACTCAGCGCGTGCTGGACGACATCATCGATCTGGAGATGGAGAAGATCGACGCCATCATAGCCAAGATAGAGACCGACCCCGAGACCGCCGAGGTCAAGGGCGCCGAGCTGAATCTGTGGCGCAAGATACGCACCAAGACCCTGATGGGACGCCGCACCGGCGCCGGCACCACCGGCGAGGGCGACATGCTGGCCGCAATGGGGCTTCGTTACGGCTCGGACGAGGCCATTGAATTCTCCGTAAAGGTGCACCGCGAACTGATGCTGGCCTACTACCGCGCTTCGGTAGACATGGCCGAGGAACGCGGGGCGTTCGAGGTATATGACGCCATGCGCGAGGAAAACAATCCGTTCATAGGCCGTCTGCGCGAGGCCGACCCGGAACTGTACGACAAGATGGTGCGCGTAGGTCGCCGCAACATCGCCTGCCTCACCATCGCCCCGACCGGCACCACGTCCATCATGACGCAGACTTCGTCGGGCATCGAGCCGGTGTTCCTGCCCGTCTACAAGCGTCGCCGCAAGGTCAACCCCAACGACGTGGACGTACACGTGGACTTCGTGGACGAAACAGGCGATTCGTTCGAGGAATACATTGTCTACCACCACAAGTTCCTGGAGTGGATGCGTGTCAACGGCATCGAGCCAAAGAAGAACATGACCGCCGAGGAAATAGACGAGTTAGTGGCAAAGTCTCCGTATTATAAGGCCACGGCCAACGACATAGACTGGATGGCCAAGGTGCGTATGCAGGGAGCCATCCAGAAATGGGTGGACCACAGCATCAGCGTCACCATCAACCTGCCTTCCGACGTGTCGGAGGAGCTGGTGAACCACCTCTACGTCGAGGCGTGGAAGGCCGGCTGCAAGGGATGCACCGTCTACCGCGACGGAAGCCGCGACAACGTATTGGCTGCCGTAACCAAGAAGGAACCCAAGCATTCGCACTATATGGCCAGTCCCGAGGCCATCCAGAAGCGACCGGCCGAACTGGAGGCCGACGTGGTGCGTTTCCAGAACAACAAGGAGAAGTGGATTGCGTTCATCGGCCTTGTCGACAACAAGCCTTACGAGATATTCACCGGTCTGGCCGACGACGAGGACGGAATCTTCTGTCCCAAGAGCGTGAACCACGGCAAGATCATCAAGACCGTGGACGAGAACGGCAACAAACGCTATGACTTCCAGTTCATCAACAAGCGCGGCTACAAGACCACCATCGAGGGCCTGAGCGAGAAGTTCAATCCCGAATTCTGGAACTATGCCAAGCTGATATCGGGCGTGCTGCGCTACGGAATGCCTATCGAGCAGGTTCTCAAGCTGGTAGGCGGTCTGGAACTCGACTCCACCAGCATCAACACCTGGAAAATGGGCGTGGAGCGCGCGCTTAAGAAGTATATGCCCACCGGCACCGTGGCCAAGGGTCAGAAATGCCCCAAATGCGGCGCCGAGACCCTGGTATATCAGGAAGGCTGCCTGATATGCACCACCTGCGGCACATCCAAGTGCGGATAATATAGAGAATTATTTCAACAATCTAAATAAAATCAATACGTATGGAACTCGTATTCAACATCAATTACCACACGGTATGGGGCGAAAGCCTATACCTGTGCGGCGACTTGCCCGAATTGGGCTCCGGCGACCCCCACAAGGCGCTGGAGATGAAGCTCACCAGTCCCGACACGTGGCAGCTGACCCTGGAACTGGACTCCGATCCGTCGGACTTCAACTATTGGTTCGTGGTCAAGAGTCCCGACAAGGCATGGCGATTCGAATGGGGCAAGCCTCACAGATATGTGGCCGGTTCGGGCATCCGCTCGGTCCTGATTTTTGACTCATGGCACGAGCAGCCTCACGACAAGCCCTTCTATTCGTCGGCCTTCACCGAGGGCATATTTCACCGCTCGCATCGCGATCAACCCCTCAAGGCTATGCCCGGCACCGTCAGCATCCGTGTCGAGGCTCCGATGCTCGCTCCAGACGAGGTTCTGGCTGTCACCGGCGAGGGAGACCTGTTGGGCAACTGGGATCCCAAGCAGGCCATCCGCCTGAACGACGCTCACTTCCCGGTGTGGGAGCTGAACCTGCCCTTCGACCGTCTCCGTCCTCCGTTCGAGTATAAGTTCATCATTATAAACGACACCGACGGCTCCGTGCAGTGGGAAGCGGCCAACAACCGCATCTTCGGCATCGTGCCTGAAAGTTTCGACCAGCAGATAGTGATTGACGGTACACGCTTCGCCAATCCCAAGCCGGGCTGGCGCGGAACCGGTACGGCCATTCCCGTATTCTCCATCCGCACAGACGAGGACTTCGGCGTGGGCGATTTCATCGACATCAAGCAGATGGTGGACTGGTGCCGCGCCACGGACCAGAACGTCCTGCAGCTGCTCCCCGTCAACGACACCACGCTCACCGGTACCTGGGTGGATTCTTATCCCTATCGCGCCAACTCCATCTTCGCATTGCATCCCATGTATCTGCGTTTGCAGGAGGTTGGCCGCCTCAACAGCGCGAAACGGATGAAATACTTCGAAGAGAAGCAGGCCGAGCTCAACGCCCTGGAACAGATCGACTATGAGCTGGTCAACGCCGTGAAGCACGAATATCTGCGCGAGGTATTCGCTCAGGACTTCGCAAGGACGGCCGCCACGCGCGACTATCAGGACTTCCTGCGCCACAACGACTACTGGCTGCGCCCGTACTCGGCATGGAGCGTTCTGCGCGACGAGAACCATACGCCCGATCACAGCCGGTGGGGGATGTATTCGGTATATGACCCGGAGCGCGTCAACGAGTTAATCATGTCGCACAAGGCGGAGACAGACTATTACTGCTTCCTGCAGTATCATCTGGACCGTCAGCTGCACATAGCGCGCGACTACGCCCATTCGGCGGGCGTGGTGCTGAAGGGCGACATTCCGATCGGCATCTCGCGCCATAGCGTCGATGCATGGTGCAATCCGGAGCTGTTCAACATGGACACCTCCGCGGGTGCGCCGCCGGATGATTTCTCTGTCCTGGGCCAGAACTGGGGATTCCCCACATACAACTGGGAGATGATGGCCCGCGATGGCTTCCAGTGGTGGAAGGACAGGTTCCGCAAGATGTCGGAATATTTCGACGTATTCCGTATCGACCATATCTTAGGTTTCTTCCGTATATGGCAGATTCCCCTGGATGCCGAGCATGGCCTGTTGGGTTACTTCAACCCGGCGTTGCCTTTCAGTGCCGATGAGTTGCGCGACCGTTACGACTTCTGGATCGACGCCGACGTCATGACGCATCCCCTCATCCTTGACTGGATGCTTGACGACTTCTTCGGCCCGTACCGCAGCGAGGTCGTGGATACGTTCCTGGACCGCATAAGCGGCGACCGTTACGCCCTGCGCCACTTCGTCAACACGCAGAAGAAGGTAGTGGAATACTTCGCCGACAAACCCGACGACGAGAAGCATCAGCGCATCAAGAACGCACTGTTGGGCATCATCGACGACGTCCTGTTCATCGAGGATCCCTACCAGCCGGGCCATTACCATCCGCGCATCGCGGCGCAGTACACCTATCAGTTCCGCGTGCTGTCCGACTATGCCAAGTGGAATTTCAACCGTCTGTACAACGACTTCTTCTATCATCGTCACAACGACTTCTGGTATGGCAAGGCTATGTGGAAGCTGCCGCCGCTGCTCGACTCCACCTCGATGCTGGCCTGCGGCGAGGACCTCGGCATGATTCCCGACTGCGTGCCCGCTGTGATGCACAAGATGGAGATTCTGTCGCTCGAGATCCAGCGCATGCCCAAGGATCCGGCCCTGCAGTTCGGCGACACATGGCATTATCCTTACTATTCCGTTTGCACAACGTCGACTCACGACATGGGAGGCATCCGAGAATGGTGGGAAAGCGACCATGAAATGGCACAACGTTTCTACAACAACGTGCTGCACGAGGGCGGCGGGGCACCATACTTCGCCGAGCCGTGGATATGCTCAAAGATTGTGGATCTGCAGTTGAAGAGCCCGTCGATGCTCTGCATCCTGCCGTTGCAGGATTGGCTGTCGACCAACGGCGAGTTGCGTCGCGAGAATCCCAAGGACGAGATCATCAACGTGCCGGCCAACCCGCGCCACTACTGGCGCTACAGAATGCACCTCAACGTCGGGCGCCTCATCGCCGAGCACGACTTCAACAACACCCTCAAGGATATGGTCAGAAACTCCGGCCGATAACCATCCGGCCAACCTATAGCAAAGCCCCGACTCGCCGAGCCGGGGCTTTGAATTTATACTCTTTCATTCACGCATTGCGCATTATGTATTCTTGCTCATTTGCCAATGTATTTACGGCCGTTCTTGATATAAGGCTGACCGGCGTGGGGACTCGCGATGCGACGGCCCGACAGATCGTAAAGGACAGCGTTATCTCCACGGTCGGATGTAACTTCTGTAATACCCGATGTAGCGTACTCCTGGAACTCATACTTCTCCAGGTTCACGAAATCGGCATCGGTCACCGGCTGTTCTTCGTCATACGAATCGTAGTCAAGTTCCTTGACGATATATGTCTCGGGAAGACCTGTCGTCGATGAATATATCACCTCTCCCTTCTTGTAGGTCTCGTAGTCATAATCGCCATCCATCTTCATACAGTCTATCTCGGCGAGGCAATTATGCCATGCGTCGTATTCAGTTTTCCATATCGTTTCCATTGACATCGAATAGAATCCCATGCTCATCTTCAACGTGAAGTTGTAATCATGTCCACCGTTCTCAAGAACCGTATAACTCATGGTACTGCCATTGACGCTCATACCTTCCATCGCACCGTCCACAGTACCCGTAAAACTGCCGTTCTCGGCGTATGTAAGGTTAAATGTCAGCTTGTCCGTCATTCCATCCTCACCTTCCCAATCGGAATCATACTGCTCTAAGACGCACCGCTTGATGCGATTGTTTCCCGACATGAAGAAAAAGAAGTCATCGTCTGAAACGAGCAGCTGTCCGTCAGTCTGGAGCCACTCTATATCACTCATTATGCTGGACAGTTCCCAACTTACTCCGTTATAATCATAACCCGTTATCTTATTTGCCTTGCCGTCCGCGCCATATTCCATACACTGTTTTTCAGTATCCTTCCCGTTCTCGGAATATAACACCTCTGTGACGTTTCCGTCGCTGTTGCGCGTCACGCGCCATGTCTCCGACGCTCCGTCAAGCCATCCGGCGCCATTGTATGTCTCAGTCACTTTCTTGATACAGAAATCCTTTACGACGGTGTCGTATTCATAACGTATCCGGGTCGCAGGCATCAGCATCTGCCGGGATTCATTCCACAGGCTTTCCTCCGCCGATGAGATATTCCCGTCTATGTCATAGTCGTATGCAGTCTCCCGGACTACTTCCCCTGCGGCATTTACTTCAGATTCGAGGCTAAGCCAACCCTCCGGTGTATAGAATCTCATTACCGTGGCAGGTGCGCTCCAGGCTCCGTTCTGCCAGTCGTATTTCAGGATCTTGGCCGGTAATGCCTTTACGGATGTTGCATAGTTCTTACTATTCTCCTTACTGCCGGGAGTCAGCATCTGCGTCAGTGTCCTGACCGCCTTCGACCGTGCGGCCTGCGCGTCAGCGGGTGTAGCCGACATCATCCCGCCGCAGCATAGCGCGCAGTAGGCTCCCGTCAGCATCATGCGTAGTGTAAATTTCATTTTCATAGATATTTGTTTATTTATTTTTGGTTTCGATTCTGTGATTAAACAATATGGATCTCCAGGTCTATTGACTCTGGAAATAGCAGCTGTCTCCAACCGCGGGGTAGTAGCGCAGGCTGTCCCCAGCCGCGGGGTAGTAGCGCAGGCTGTCCCCAGCCGCGCAAAGCTACTGACCAAAGTCCTTATGAAATTCCGATAAGCATTTACAGTCTATTTCCCCTTTCGTTGCCAGCCGCCGATGGTAAGGCCGACGGAAATGCCCACTGTGTTGTAGCCTTTGCGCAGAATGAACGCATAGCCCGTGAAACGGACCCAACTGAACAACTCGACACCGAACCGTGGCATGAGGCTAAGCGTGCAACCGTTGGTTTCATAGGATACCCAATCCGGAGTAGCGTATATTGAGCATCCGACACCTAATCCTGCAAAAGGATTTACTTTTCGGCCTTGACGGAAATTATAGTCCGATACGACACCGATGGTAAAGGCGTTGTTTGATTGGGAGTAATCGTATTCTGCGTCTATATCGGGGTCTATGGGTGGCATCTGGCTCTTGAAGTCATAACCCGTACCGTCAAAACGCAGAAACGCGCCCACATCCCATCCTGTGTTCTTTATATTACCGCGAAGTTCAAGACCCAAGGTTTCTGCGCCATCGGCATAGACTCCATGATATTTGAATCCCGTCCCAATTCCGTAAAATATCTCGGCCTCGAAAGGCCATACCCTTTCCGGTTTCTCCATAAACCGGACACGGTTCGATTCCGTCTGAGATTGTTCCGTCTGTGCCGATGCCGTTAGAAATGACAACATCGCCAACAGCATTAGTGCGAAACGTTTAAATGATACGTTCATGCTTTCGTATATTGTTGTTTTCCTATAAGACGCATATATTCCCAAAAGGTCCTATTTAAAACTAAAGAAATTATAAACTTTTCGGATTAGGAATAGTAGCGCAGGCTGTCCTCAGCCGCGCATAAACACGGACAAAAAGCCTATTAAAAATTTTATGAGGACTTTGTTCATTATCTGTGCGCGGCTGGGGACAGCCCGCGCTACTATTACTGATCATTTGTCACTCTGACTTATAACTTATGACCTAAATTACGGGGTCTGGATTATATCCACATCCGTATTGTCCGGTCCAAAGTGGTTCAATCGGATCTGACGTTTTCGGCCTGTCATGTTAGGTTCAACCATAAAACATGTGGTATTGGTGACGGACGACACCTCTACCTTAAGCCAGTCAGATCCGTAGACAGTGTCATAATCACGTATGTCAAACCTATCGTATGTATCAGAATTATCAGGCATTACCTGGAATAGCATATAATTCAATTCTGATGTAACGGTATCGCCCTCAGCAGGGAATTCTATTTTAACCGGATATTTGTTGTTTCGGTCAAAAAAGTCACATCCGGTCAATATAGTCATAGACAGTATCAATGACACGAACAGCCAGATCAATTGTAAATTGCGTTTCTGGTTCATAAGGCTGATTTTATATAGTTATTTATAACTGTTGTTTATACCTAAGACGCAAATATTCCCGAAAGGTCCTATTCCAAATCAAAAAAAACAAGATTATTTAAAATAATAAAACGACAGGTACTGAGATGCTTGACGGCAAGGAGAAGATTAAGCTAATCGCGGTTATAATGCGGCATCTCGGCGGGTATCACCATGGATATTTCCACCATGCCGGCTATGGCTCCCGTGGCATCGCGCCAGGGCGTCTGATATATCATCTTTCGGACGCCATGCTTCTGGATGGTGTAGGAATTGCTTTCGCCCGTCGACAGCATGTGGCGTATCTTCTCTTGCGCATGTTCCGGATGACAACCGAACAGATTCATGCCTATCAATGACCTGCCGTCCTTGCAGAACGTCTCGCGCGACTTCCGGTTCATGTACACTATCACTCCATTCTTGTCACACACCGTCACCGCGCAGTTCATCGCCTCCGCCCACGGAAACCCGCATTCCAACCCGTTCACAATTTCATTCTCCATATATCCACAACAATTAAAGAGAGTATCCATTGAAACTGTTCAATAATCACTCCGATCGTTAATTCATTTAATATCCCTCAAATATAATAAAAATGTTCCATTGTCGGAACACTTTTTCAAAATAAACCATCGAAGGAACAAATCACCATTTAAGACCATCAAAGGAACAAATAACCGTTTTGTACCATCAAAGGAACAAATCATCATTTTAGACTATCGAAGGAACAAAATAGTCATCTAGGTATATCTGGAAATGTATTTCATTACTGAATTACGCAATCAGTCACATGCTTTGCTTGTCGGGCTACATAATCTTATTGCTATTACGCCTACTTATGGCCATCATATTGTCACAGGCAATACATTCTTACTTGCAGCACATTCACAGCAAAGCCACGACTCGACGAGCCGGGGCTTTGATTTCAGCTTTAGACATAATATTATATATTATGCAGTTACTTTCTTACTTATATGTCATTGGTTGATATATATGTATTTTCGATTATTCTTGATATACGGTTGGTTAGGTCGTGGACGCACTATACGGCGACCCATGAGGTCATAGTATATTCCATCTTCCTCTCGATCGGATGTTATGTCTTCGATACCCGAAAAGTCAGTTTCTATGAAATTCGTAAAATAATCCCAGCCATCTGCCATTCGATATAATTCTTTTGTTCCCTTGGGAATGTATACCGGTATGTCTTTGGGTGTGTCAAACACATTCACGTTTTTTGAAACATGACAAAATGTGTGCATCGATTCATTCCCCTGGTCTCCGGCACATACGGGAGGAATTTCCGCTTTACAATAAATAGCTTCTAATTTGCTTAATCCCAGACAAGAGCCCCAGCCAAGATATGTCAATGTAGAGGGAAGATCCAAAACTTTTAGGGATTTACACGATTGGAATGCTTTACTCCTTATTTCACGCAACCCTTCGGGCAACGAAATGTTTGTCAATGACCAGCATGAACTCATTGCTTCACTTTCTATAATCTCCACAGAGGCCGGAATATTTATTTCTTCCAGTTCGGTATCCCGTGAAACAAATCCGGAAGGTACAATCCTGATTCCATCGGGTATATGTATTTTCTTCAATTTATGACTATCGGCAAACGTTTGGGATCCTGTAATTGTCAGACATGTGGACGGGATGTGCACTTCTTCAAGATTTGTAGCGTAAAATGTCCCGTCTCGTTCTATTGATTCCAATCCTTCCGGCAGATTGATCTTACTTATTTTGGCCCTGTAGAATCCACCTTCCTTGATGTTCCTGATGGATGATGGCAGAATCACCTCTCCCAAGCCGTAACATTCTTTGAAACACATCACGGGTATATCCACAACTCCTTCAGGAATTATTAAAGGCGAGGTTTTAAATTTCCGGCAATCGGAAAACGCGTAGTCACCCAGCTCCTGCAGAGATGTCGGCATATTACATTCTTCCAGATTCACACACCAGGCAAATGCGGCCTTACCGATTCTTTTAATACGTTCCGGCAATATAATCCTTTTTAATTTAGGTACGTAGATCTTATCCGGCTGATCCTGCTCATTGGCATGCCAGAACGCGTTATCCGGCAATTCATCGTTTTCAGGAATGGCGTTCTCCAGATTTATAGCCGATAACCGACCATGTAACGATCCGCTCCACATGACGCGTAAGTCATCGGCGTTTATCGGACCTGTCACTATCAGCGAATCTATATCGTTGATTCTCGATCCGAGAAGACTTTCCAGCGTCCCCACCTGAATCATCACAACACTCTGATACACGAATTCGCCGCTTGACGGTGCCGCATGAGTACATACTTCCCTGTTATCAGAAGACATTCCGATCACCGGAGATACTATCGGATTTTCTCTGATGTTTTGTGCAGCCGCATTCCGACTGCCGGCAGCCATTGTGAGCATGGCTAATACCAATGTGAGTAGTGTTCTTTTCATAAGCGTTTAGTTTTGGACGTCTTAGTGTCATAATACCATTCAATTGCTTGAGACTCTGTTCTTAAAAAGAAAAACGCCAGTGCGATGTTTTTATTATTTAAGGAACCGAGTACTAATATACATTCTATAGCGACATAATGACACAATTTATATCATTTTGACAGCAATAATTGCAGATAAACAACCGCACGATTATGAAATAGAGAACTATATAAGGCTGAATCGTGCGGTTGTTTACATGTGATGTTAATCTATATTAATTTTCTTCTGATCGATAATTATGCCATCGGCTCTGTAAATTATGGCATATAAGCCAGGTTTCAGTTGACTTGAGTCAATACATACTGTAGTTTGATCTATACTGACTCTCTCTTCAATCTTTAAATCTCCATCCATAACAGATACGATAGAAATTTTAGAATCAACAGAACCTGTTCCGTTTAATTCTATAATAATCCTATTTGAGTTTTGAGACGTAGATACTGACTTGATTCCATATTGAGAATCCAAAGACACCGATCCTATTGCGACATCCCCGGCTTCGGTATATCCATGGACTGTATATGAATGATTAATATATGTTGGTATAACCTTTATAGATTCTGATTGGCCCAAATCATTTCCCTCAGAGTCAATCCATTGCACGCGTTTGAAATCGGATCCATCCACAGACAATTGTGTTTCTGTTCCGCTTACCGCCTTCACGCCTATCGACATGCCTGGAGAGACATTAACAGGAGAATGAACAATAAACGTTTCTCCACCGATTATTTCACCATCTTCATCTTTCTGAACCAGATCAAGCGTATAGATCTTACTGCTGGAAGGTATTTCTTTAAAGTTGAATTTCATTGTTACTATGTCAAACTCATCTCCCGACAATTGAACATCCTGCAATTTCCCATAAGGTTGCAGGAATCTAACTTTTCTATAGCCGTCAGAAGTTGTATTGCTTTCCGGTGACGAAACTCCTTGTGATTTACAACCGCCCATTTCCCATGCATTATAAATCTTGGAACTTAATTTCATTTCAACATCTGCACGATTGAAAATATCTTCATCTGCGGACGTGTTTGGAATTAGTTCAAGTGTGTATTTCTTATTTCTGTCCTTAATATTACGTACAAATACCTTTACTCCTTTATCGATATTTTCTTTAGGTATAATGGACACATTTTTCTGAGCCTGATCCCTATATCGTTTGACATCAAAATAAGATTTGCCGGCTTCATAAGCTTCATCATACGGGGTGTCTAATATTTTAGTGATGAGACAGAAATGATGCTTGTCAGGACCAGTTTCATCAGTTGAGACACTGGGGAGCGCCCATGCCAGCGGAATATTTATGCTACTACCGACTGCAATGGAATCTATATGCCGTGGCTCAAGATGGCCACCGGTCACAAATTGATCATTGTGTTCATTTGTGTATAGTTCACGACCTTTCCAGGCACGATCGGTCAAACCAGTTGACGCTTTAGCCCAATATACATGCAGCCACTTCCCACCTGTATATTCTTCCGTACCCAAGTTGTGTACCTTTACATATACCACAGCTCCTAAATGATCTGGTGTTCTTACGGGATTTTCATGTATTTCTATATCATCCTGCTGATTTCTGACCCAGATTGAGGGACTTGTCCAAAATGTGGTTGTGGTCGTGTTTGGCTCATTCCCTACATCCGCATCATTATCCTTTACGCACAATTTCCATTTCGGAGGTATATAATTAAACGCTAATTCCTTACCAAGCGTATTGGGTGTCGATTTATACTGAGGATGCTCAGCCGTCTGTCGATCATGTGCTCTTGCATATTGGAAAGCTTCATATAAAGAGACTCGATTGTTTCCATCAGAATCGGACATTATCTTCACGTTTTTATGATCGGCCTCATTCACCGCACATGTCCACTGATATACGAATTCATCATAAGGAATATCCGAGCATGCCCAAGATGGTTCACTTCCGGTAGATGCGGCGGCAACTACACATCCGTTTTTTGTAAGGTTATCCACGAAACCTCCTGCAAAACATTGTCCTAACACCACATTCACATTCACGTTATTGTCAGTGAACGGGCTTATCATTGTTGCTAATTCATAATCATATAACACTTCATTATTCCAAAGGCAAATATATGAATTTGTATTATTGTCCGTGCTACCACCATGATCAATTACATAAATGAAAAGATGGTCATTTGAATCCATGATATTAGACAATATATTCATAGTATTCTGAATATTGGTCTTTGAAGCCGATAACTCTATCTCATTGGTCCCGTCGTTATCAAGATCCAGGGACTGAGATTTTAAACTACCGTTCAGTGTTCTCATATCAGCCGCCGGATTATTGCCGTCCGACATCAATGGAAATATATTTTCTTTAGGGATTCTATATTTATTTACCAATGTTTGATAAATAAAAGAGCAGTCATTCCAATAACGCTCATAATTGGATAATTTATTGATTCCACCATTTATTATTAATGCATACGTTCTTTGAGCATACGGATTTGGATAGTTCTCATGAGACGATTTTTCAACTACAGGTTTTGTAGATGAATTCGTAATGTATCGAAGCTTTACTGCCAGAGGTTCATAGTTACCGGATGTCGGAGGCGTCTTTCTTTCTTCAATTCTTATAGGGTCCACGCCTCCTATCTTCTCAGTTGTAGTCTTGGGGATTTGGAGGATATAGCACTCATGTTCCCATCCCTTCATGGGTTCAGCGTCTACAAACACATTCCATAGTCCGGCTTTTATTGCATCTTGAATGTAGTAGTCAACATCCCTTCCTTCGAACTGCTGTTGAGCTATCAACAACGCCTCGCTTTTAGAAACACTGCGAGTCTCCAATTCAGCCGCAATGGAAAGCATGCAACCGAACATAAGACTCAATAGAATGATTTTTGTTCTCATAAATTAGAATTTTAGGTTAATACTTATTTTTGTAGCACATTGCTTATTTTATAGCACATTTACTTCGCCTACAGCTATCCAGCTTTCTGCTTCAATCCGGACGATGAGAGGACCAGTGCGCGTTTCCGGCACGTCAAACACTGTATTTAAGCATGAGGAATAGTCCAATGTATTACCTAACAAGTCGCACAGATATACCTGAGCTCCCATATCCTCATCTCCCGATACAGTTATCTGACGCGCCTCATTGTCATACACCACTTCGATAGTCAATTGTTGTGGGGAACGTTGTACTGTTGTGCTTTTCTCCACATGTCCCTTCTTATATACTGTAAGTCGGACATTGTTTTGTTCAGCAGATGTTGGGAAAACCATTGAAAGCAACACCGCTATTACGAGCAATACTCTTTTCATATTATCATAAAGTTGTTTTATGTTTTCATCGTAAAATTAAGAAATCAAAAGTTTGCAAACAAGAAAAATAGTTTAACATTACAATTTTTATTTTTCTGATTTCCATATAAATACAAGTCTCAAATTCTTAAATTTGATTTTACTAAGTAAAATATTTGACAAAATGGCATAATCTCATTTTTTTTGATGCATATTTATCATTATCTTTGTCTATGAATTAAAAAAACGTATTTCAACATCTACATCGACAATAATTACCCAATTTCAAAATGAATCGTATTACAGGTTTAATTTATGTTATTATTATACTAATATCTACCTTTGGTCTGTCTTGCTGCAAAAGTGAACGCTCTGCCTATAATAAGATGGATGTCGCGGAAAATATAATTAATTCAAGACCAGACATTGCTTTAGCATTATTAGACAGTATTAAATCTAAGGATATAACTGGCAAAAGGACAAAAGCCAGATTGGCATTGCTTCGTTCTATGGCTTTAGACAAAAACTATGTAGATACTACTACATTTGATATTTTACAACCGGCTATAGATTATTATTTGAAAAACGGCACATCCAATGAAAAGCTAAGGACATACTATTACCAAGGTAGAATATATCAGAATCAAGGGAATTATGATGCCGCAATGCTAAGTTTCATGAATGCTCTTGAATTTGGTCCACAGGTTAGAGACACCTTATGCCTTGCAAATGTATTAGTCGCGCAGGGAACGATTCTATACAGAAATTATAAATTCAATGAATTCATTACAAATAATTTAAATGCAGCTCAATTATATGGAAAAATCAACAAAAAAGATGCTGAAGTTTCATGTATTTTAAATGCCTTGGATGGATGTATTGTCAACAACAACAAAATTATTGCTGATAGCCTTGTTTCACTATTGAAAATAATGTCAGAAGACAATTCTAAATTGGACTCAATTATTGGCCCATATATTATATCTTATTCTTTAACCTTTGGGGACAAAGATGACATAAAAATGTTATTAAACAAATATCAGTCAATAGATTCAATAGATGATGATATAAAAATAGACCTGGCTGTTGCCTATTTCGCTATTGGAGACTCATACGAAGCTAAATGCTTTTTGGAATCAATAGATTTAAGTTCCAATATTACACATTCTTTAAAATATTTATCCATTAAACCGGAAATATTAGAACAAACTGGAGATATTAAAGGAGCACTTGATGCTTATCAAAAGTTATCAAATACCATTGACTCTATACACATGGGCATTTTTTCACATGATTTACTGTTTGCACAGGAACGCCATGAGATGGAGAAAGCCAACCTTATTGAAATACAGAAGAAGAACAGGTTAATATGGTTCAGCATTGGTACCGTCTTGCTATGCCTGATCGTCACCTCGTATATTTATTACCGATATCGGCTTGGAAAGACTATAAGTCTTTTGGATGCTCGGGAGAAAGAAAAACTTAAACTGGAATCGGAAACCAATGCTTTAAAGGCCGAAAATCTTGAATATCAGCTTACCCAATTGACAGAAGAAAGAGACTCGCTTCGCAATCTTTTAAACGGAGAACGGGGGTTGGAACAGCCTGTGCAGGATGCTATAAAAATCAGACTTGATATGCTCAACAAACTGTTGGCTACCCATATTTCCGACAATGTGGCACTCTCAAAACAATATGAGGAATGGCGTGATCAACTATTGGAGCACTCGGACGAATTCATGAATTCGACCCGTCTTGCATATAGAGTGTCACATCCACGGTTTATCGAATATCTGGAGCAACAGGGATTGTCGAAAGACGAAATCAACGAGGCCTGTCTTTATGCCATTGGTCTTCGCGGTAAAGACATTCTCCATTATACCCAAAAGAAAAGACTTTATCACTCCAGCAGCGGCATCCGCAAGAAACTGGGCATCGACGAGCATCAGACCAACCTCAGCATCTATATCCGCAGACTCCTGAAGCAATTATAGACTTTACAGCATCGAGGCGATGCCGGACTCGTTGATCAGGGTGTAGACCTTGTTGCCGTTGGGGGTCAGCGACGGGTCGGGCAGCGCGAACAGACGCGCTATGATGTCCTCCATCTCGCGGTTGGATAGCTTTACGCCACGGCGGATGGCGCCGGAACGAGCCATGACCAGAGCCACCTTCTGCCGCAACGTGGCACCGGGATGATATTCGTTGCCGTAGTTCACGGAATCCTCGGTGACTGAATCAAGCACACGCAGCAGCACATCCTTGGCCTCGTGCGCCTTGACCATCGACGGCACGGCGTTGATCTGCCAGTCGCTGTCGCTGAGATACTCCAGCGAGAAACCGAGGCTCTCCATGTTGCCGAGCACACCGGCCAATGCCATCTGCTGGCTTTCGTCCAGAGTCACCTTCTCGGGAAACATCAGTGGCTGTGACACCACATCCTGATGACCCGCACGCTGCAGATACTCCTCATACAGTATCTTGACATGCGCCCTATGCTGGTCTATCACTAACAGACGCTCGCCCTGAGTCGTTATGATATATTTCTGATTGAACTGTATGCATATCGCACCCATTCCCGACGTCATGTCGCCGGAATCAAGAGACGGCATCCGCCCGACGGGTGTCTCCTGTCGTGCGGAATCACGGTTAACGGCCGGATCCGGATACATGTCGCTCCAGTTGCGCGACACCTGTGTGGGACGGTAGTTCTGACCTATGGCGTGACGCTTCATTTCCTCGAAGGGATTGTAATCGGGCCGGAAACCCATGTCCGGGGCCTTCGGCATCTCGCCCTGCTGCAACGGACGCACGTCAAGCTCGTCGGAATTGAAGTCGATGCTCGGCACGGCCGAAAACTTTCCCAACGATGTCTTGACCGCCTGCGTCAGGATAGGCCATATCGCATTCTCGTTCTCGAACTTTATCTCGTTCTTGGTGGGATGTATGTTCACGTCGATGGTGTCGGGACTCACCGTGAACACTATGAAGTAACAGGGCTGCGTGCCGGGAGCTATCAGATTCTCGTAACACGCCGTTATGGCCTTGTGGAAATAGGGATGTCGCATGTTGCGGCCGTTCACTATCAGATACTGCAGCGGATTGCGCCTGCGCGCGAATTCGGGACGCGATATGAAGCCCTCTATCTTCACTATCGGCGTGTCGATGTCCACCGGTAGCAGATGGTCGCTCTTAAGCGTGTTTTTCCATATATCCTCTATGCGCTGGCGCAATGTGCCTGGACGTAGCTCTATTACGCGCGATCCGGTATCGATGCTGAGGCGCAGCCTGTGGTTCACCAGTGCCAGTCGCTCGAACTCGCGCATGATGTTGCTCAGTTCCACACTGTCGCTCTTCAGGAACTTGCGCCGTGCCGGCACGTTGAAGAACAGGCGCTTCACGGCTATCACCGTACCCTGGTCAGTGGCTATGGGCTGCTGGCTCTTTACCTTCGATGCCTCTATGACAAGATGCGTGCCCAACTGTTCGCTGCTCTTGCGCGTTTTCAGCTCCACTTCAGATATGGCGCAGATTGATGGCAATGCCTCACCGCGGAAGCCCATGCTGTGAAGTGTAAAGAGGTCGCCGGCCTGTCGTATCTTGGACGTAGCATGGCGTTCAAACGCCATGCGGGCGTCCGTCTCCGACATTCCCGTGCCGTTGTCCCGCACCTGTATCAGTGTCTTGCCGGCATCACGTATAACGATGTTGATTTCCGTGGCGCCCGCATCGACCGAGTTCTCTACAAGTTCCTTGATCACCGACGCCGGCCGCTGTATCACCTCGCCGGCCGCTATCTGGTTGGCCACCGAATCCGGCAGCAGCTTGATTATATCGCTCATAGACTATTTCCCCTGCTTTTTGACCGTGCGCACCATTCCCTTGTACTCCGACGGCTTGGGCGGCGCGGCCTTGATGGGTGACGCCTCCTTGAACCATCGCTCCAGTTCTTCCGGAACCTCGCCGAGTTCGTCTATCCAGCGGACCCTGTCGCCATACCATCCTCGCTGCGGCCTGAGCATGTCCAGCCATCGGAAGCCCTGCAGGAATTTCTGCGACTGCTTCACCTGCCCTATCGGCGTAACAGTGCCCGACACATCGGGCCACATCTTGAGATGGTCCAGCTTGCCGTCAACGAAGTCTATGGTCAGATACGAGCTTTCGGCGTTCACCAACTTGTTCACGGTCGAATCCGATTCCTGCGGCAATACTATGGTCTGCACATTGCCTTCCACTTCCAGACGCTTTATCATCTCATTGTCGATAAAGGCCTTCATCTTCGTTCCCGACAGCTGCTGATAGAAGTCCTCGTCCACATGCTCGCCGAGTATGCCCGATTCTGGCAGATATGCCCAGTCCACTGTGGAGTCATTGAGATGCAGGTCTATGCGATTGCCCATCACCTGACGCTCGCCGCTCCATACCAGAGGCTTGCGTAGCATGTACATCATCGAGTCGTGCTGCACGTATATCATGGTGTCGGCCACACCCTGCGCGTCCTTGTTGAAGAACCTCGCCTTGCCTATGGCCTTGGCCACGTGGAAGTCCTTGGGTATCATGAAGGCTGAGTCCCTGCCCAGCTTGTCGAGCCTCGGTCCGGGCGGTGCCGGAGGCACCGTGTCGACGGCAGCCGGATTGTTGTGGGAAGCCGAGTCCGAAGGGGTGGTAAGGTCGGTAAGGTCGGTAAGGTCTTTAGGGTCTTTAAAGTCCTTAGAGTCCTTAGGGTCCTTAAGGTCCTTAAAGTCTTCGGAAGTATAGGTGCTGTCGGGGCTTTCTGATAGTTCTGATTCTGACTCCGGGTGCGTCGAGTCTTCAGGGTGCTCCGTTTGCACCGGCTGTATGCCCCAGCCGGGCAATTGGAACTTATAGGGCAGCAGCGACAGCACCACGGGCATCGAGTCGGCTATCTGCTGCAGTGACTCGAAGCGCGCGAGTCGCGCGCGCGTGGCGGCCGACAGCATGTTGTCGAGTGAATCGGGCCATACCATCTCCTGCACTATGAACGACAGTATGGTGTCGGCACGCAGGAACAGCGAGTCGGGGCGCGAATATTCTATCAGCAGCGGGTATTCCGTGGCCATGGCCGTGCGTGTCGAGTCGTTGTATTCGCCGTAGCCTCCTATCAGCTGCACCTTGCGCGCGGTGTCGGTCAGCACCATGGGCTGCTGGTGCTTGCTCTTGTCGCGGAACATATACGCGCGGCTCAGGCGTGTCAGCTTGTCGTAAATGATGGAGTCTCCCTCAAGCCAGGTCACGTTGTTGGTGCTGTCCCTGTGCGTGATGGTGGAGCGCGACGTGAGCTGCGCATGATCAGTCTGCGTGTCGTACCATCCCTTGGTGGTCACGATGGTGTCGTTGGCACCCTCTATGACAGTGTGGGTGTTGATGTCGGCTATGTGCGTGTCCGTGTTGTAGTCAAGCTCGCTGGTGCGCAGCTTGTATCCGTCCTTGTTGTTCACCAGCTTTACGTCGTCGCGGAATTTGGCCTGCTTGGTGTTCGGGCTGTATTCGCCGTAAATCGAGGTAAGCGTGTTGACGTCGTCCTGCAGCACGCCGCCGGTGGTGTACCATCCGCGCTCGTTCACCACGTCATAGTCCAGCGAGTCGGTCTTCAGGTTCACGGTGCGGTTCTTCAGCTCCACCTTGTCGCGCGAGGGTCCGCGCACCAGTGTGGCATGTTTCTCCAGACCGTCGTAGTACAGCTTGTCGGCATATACGAACAGCGTGTCGCCCTGGCGCATCTCCACGTGTCCGAAGGCATCCATCGAGTTTTTCTCCGGATAGTAATAGGCCGAGTCGCAGAACATCCACATGCCTCCCTGCCGGAACTTGACGGTTCCCTTCACTATCTGAAACTCCTCGTATTCATTGGCCGGGCGGAACAGAGAGTCGGCGTGCTCCAGAAACACCTTGTCGTCCTGAAACCTGTTCACTCCCGGTATCTGCGGCTTGATGGGCTCGCGCGGCTTGGGACGCGTATAGGTCTCGGTCTTGGGCGTTTTTTTGGCGGACTGCGCCCGGGCGTCGCCGATCCAGCTCCACGCCAGACTCAGCAGCGCCAGCGCCACCATCAATACTATCGCCTGTCTACCCTTCAGCATCTTCGCTTATTTGATCCAGCCTTCGTACTGGAATTCGCAGCCCTCCCAGCCGTCCGTTATCTTGGTATACGTGTTTTTGATTTTCTTTTCAATCCATTCCTTCAGGATACGTTGCTTCTCGTGATTCTCATACATGCCCTTTATCATGTTGAAGTCATCGGCCAGCGTCGCCTTATGTCCGGGAATGCGCTTGGTGAGGCGCACTATCGACACCACGTCGCGGTTCTTGCGCGGATCCTTCATTATGAACGCTTCCGAAATATCGCCGGGTTGCATCAGCTCCAGTTTCTCGGCGGCCTCGGCTGGGAGGTCCTGCATCTCGAAGCGGTTGCTGCCGGTCTTGGGATTGATCATTATTCCCTTGTTGTTCTTCGTATCCTTGTCCTGCGACACAAAGCGCGCGGCCTCCTCGAACGAGAACACACCTCCCACTATCTCCTTGCGCAGCGAGTCAAGACGCACCACGGCGGTGTTCAGGTCCTTGGCGGCCACCTTAGGGGTGAGAAGTATGTGACGCACGTTCACCTGGTCGCCGCGCTTGTCTATCAGCTGGATGATGTGATAGCCATACTCGGTCTCCACGATACGCGACACCTTCTTGGGGTCGTTCAGGTTGAATGCCACGGCCGAAAACTCCGGCACGAAGTCGGCGCGGCCGTGATAACCGAGCTCGCCACCCTGCATGGCCGATCCGTCCTCGCTGTATGCGATGGCCAGGGTCGAGAATTCGGCCTCACCCTTGTTGATTCGGTCGGAATATTCGCGCAGCCGGGCCTTGATATCGTCTATCTCCTGCTGCGGAATCTCGGGATTGATGGTGATGATCTGAGCCTCCACCTGCATCGGCACGTAGGGGATGCTGTCTTCTGGCAGCGAGGCGTAATATTTCTTCACCTCGTTGGGGGTACCCTTCACGTTCTTGGTCAACGAATTCTGCACCTGCTCGATGATGTAGTTGTTGCGCATCATGTCCATCAGCTGCGTGCGCAGCGCCGGCATGCTCTTGTGGAAATACTCCTCCACTTTCTCGCGTGAGCCGAGATTGGCCACGAAGTAATCTATACGCTTGTCTACCTGCGAGGCCACCTGGTTCTCGGGAGCCTCCACGGTGTCTATCTTGGCCTGGTGCAGAAACAGCTTGTCCACGGCCATCCGCTCGGGTATGACGCAATACGGGTCGCCTCCGAGGTTCACGCCCTCCGAGCGCAACTGCGAATACTGCTCCTCGACGTCCGACTTGAAGATAGCCTCGTCGCCTACTATCCACGCCACCTCGTCCACCACGTTCTTCTGTATCGCCGCGGCTGCGGTCACCACGACCATCGCTGTCATCACGGCTCCTGTGGCCAGTTTCAACTTATTCATAATGTTTATCTTTTTTCTGTTTGCAGTTCCGAGATCTTTCCGGTCGCAGGGTCGTACAGTCCTTTGCGCAGGCGTCCTTCCTTGATCTCGTGTCTGTATATGTCGGAAATCATGTTGTCGCGGCGACTGGCGATGTCGGCCTGACGCAGAGTCTCGCGTATACGTTCGCGGGCGTAGTCCTGAGGCATCTTCTCGCCGCTCCCCACATATTCCGATATGTGTATTATATAGACCGAGCCGCCATAGCTGGTCTCGAAATCCTTGTTGTCCTGCAGAAACGCGTCGGCATCGAAGAACCGGTACGGCACCAGGTCGGCGACTTCGTGCCAGTCATGCCATCTGTCGAGGAAATACTCATACTGCGTGGCGCCGCGCAGCCCTTTTTTCTCCATCCGGTCCAGCGAGTGGTCGCCGGGGGTCTTCATCCATTCCCTTATGGCCGGCAGATTGGAGTCGTCCTCGGGCACCTTGACGAATATTCCCTTCACCACGGGTTCCTCAAGTATCATGGAGTCACGTCGTTGGTTCAGATACCTGTCTACGCGGCGGTTGCTTACGCCCTGGTCGCCGGTGCGGTCCATCATACTCAGGTACTTGCTAAGTATCAGGTCATTCCGATACTGCTCTACCATGCGGTCCACCTCCTCCATGTCGGGAATGTTGCGTTCGGCAAACTCCGTGAGCACCTGCCGCCGCAGCCAGGTCTCGATGATGCTGCGGAACATAGCTATGCTGTCGGCCGGCTCCAGACCACGGGGAATCTGACGCAACACAGTCTGAAGCATCAGGCTCGTATCGCCCACTGCAACCACCTCCACATCACTGACTTCGGAATGCGCGGCATTCTTCCGGCAACCGCTCGTCGCGATCGCCAGCACCGCCAACAGGGGTATCAAAAACCGGCTGATTTTCCGTAAGTCCATATCAAGCTACAAATTTACGATTTTTTTGTAACTCCACAAAATGAAAGTTCCGGACCTGCCCGTCATCATCGAGATGAACCGGGCATTTCCGGAACCATTATCAGGTATAGGTATGCTTATAGAGTCAGCGTAACTCCACCGCCTTTTGTTCCACAGGCAGTTTTCTTAGATAATTCTTGAGATAAGCGTCAAAACCGGCCACCTCCTCTTGCGTGGCCATGATTTCGGTTCCCTTGTTGCCGGCGAACACTTCGCTGTCAAGCCATTCGTCAAGAGGCTTTGCAGCATCGTTGTTCACCAGATAGGATGCGAGCAGGGCCATACCCCAGGCACCGCCCTCGCCTGCTGTCTCCATAACGGAGATGGGGGCGTTCAGGGCCGACGACAGTATGCGCTGGCCCACTCCGGGGGTCTTGAACAGGCCGCCGTGGCCGGTGATGCGGTCCACCTTCACATTCTCGTCGTGGAACAGAATGTCGTTGCCTATCTTCAGCACGGCCACCGATGCGTTCAGATTAGCGCGCATGAAGTTGGCCAGCGAGAACCTGTCGCTCACGCTGCGCACGAACAGGGGCGATCCCTCAGTGAGTCCAATCACGGGCTCGCCGGAGAACAGGTTGTAGCTTACCAGGCCGCCGCAGTCCTTGTCGCCTGTCAGGGCGTTGTTGTACAGCTTGCCGTATATCTCGCCTATGTCGCACTTCACGCCCATCAGTTCGGCGAACTCGCGGAATATGCCCACCCAGGCGTTCAGGTCGGAGGTACAGTTGTTGCAATGCACCATGGCCACAGGGCTTCCGTCGGGAGTCGTCACCATGTCGATGGCTTCGTACGGACGGCTCAGTTCCTTCTCCAGCACTATCATGGAGAATGACGATGTTCCGGCCGAGACGTTACCTGTGCGCTGACGCACGGAGTTTGTAGCTACCATTCCGGTGCCTGCGTCACCTTCCGGCGGACACATCGGTATGCCGGCCTTCAGCTTACTGCTGACATCCAGTCGGGATGCGCCCTCGGCGGTGAGTACACCGGCCTCGGCACCTGCCACCAATACCTCCGGAAGAATCTCGGCGAGTTTCCTGCCGAAGCCCTTGCCGGCTGCCAATTCATCGAACTTGGCCACCATCGCGGCGTCATAGTTCTTGGTCTTCGAATCCACGGGCATCATACCGGAAGCATCGCCTATGCCTATCACCTTGCGGCCTGTCAGCTGCCAGTGTATGTAGCCGGCCAGTGTGGTGATGAACGCCACATCCTTAACGTGCGGTTCATCGTCGAGTATCACCTGATACAGGTGCGACAGACTCCAGCGCAACGGCATGTTGAAGTTGAACAGCTCGGACAGTTCCCTGGCGGCGACTCCGGTGTTGGTGTTGCGCCACGTGCGGAACGGAGCCAGCATCCCGCCGTCCTTGTCAAAGGCCATATAGCCGTGCATCATCGCACTGATGCCTATGGCGGCGAGCCTCTCGATCTCCACGCCATATTCATTGCGGACATTGGCGGCGAGGTCGGCGTAGCAGGCCTGCACACCGCTCCAGATGTCCTCCAGTGAATATGTCCACAGTCCGTTCTCCAGACGGTTTTCCCATTCGTGGCTGCCCTGGGCTATCGGCTTGCTTTCGCCGTCGATCAGCACGGCCTTGATACGGGTAGAGCCGAACTCGATTCCGAGTACGGCCTTACCCTGCTGTATTGTTGACTTGGCGTCCATCGCTTACTTGTTAAGCATGTAATAAACGTCGTTGTAACGCAGTTCGCGCTTGAACTCCTGGATGGTGGTGTTCTTGTCGATGCGCACCATCTCTATGCCGGCCATCTCGGCGTAATCCTCCCAGAATTCGGGGGTCACGGCATAGCTGAAGCATGAGTGGTGTGTACCACCCGCCAAGATCCATGCTGCGGCTCCGGTCTCGAAGTCGGGCATCGGGATCCAGAGTGCGGATGCCACGGGCAGCTTGGGCAGAGGCTTCGACTTGATGCACTCCACGTCGTTCACTATCAGACGGAAGCGGTTGCCGAGGTCGATCACCGTAGCGGTGAGTCCGTTACCGGGCTTGGAGGTGAACACCAAGCGTGCGGTCTGAGCTTTGCGGATACCGATGCCGAGGAAGTGAACCTCCAGGCGCGGTTTCTGCTCTGCAATCATGGGGCATACCTCGAGCATGTGGGCCTGCAGGATTGCGCTCTGCTTGCCGTCGAAGTTCAGCGTGTAGTCCTCCAGGAACGAGCAGCCGCCTTCCATGCCCTGCGTCATATACCACAGCGTGCGGTACAGAGCGGCCGACTTCCAGTCGCCCTCGGCGCCGAAGCCGTAGCCCTCGGCCATCAGTCGCTGCGAGGCCAGACCGGGTATCTGGTCGAAGCCTACGAACATCGGATCGTTGATATCGTCGGTTCCGAGGTCGTCGAAGTTGGTGGTGAATCCCTTGGCGTTATGTGCCTTCAGACAGGCGCGGATAGCCAATTCTGCACGGGCGGCGTTGTGTACCGATTTGTACGATTCGCTACCCTGCTCCAGAATTTCGGGTGCGCAGTCATACTCGGAAACGTATTCCTTGAACAGCTTCTCTACCTCGTCGTCGGTCACTTTCTTCTGGAATTCCATCAGCTCGCTTACAGGCACATAGTCCACGTGATAGCCCATGCGGATTTCAGCGTCCACCTTGTCGCCGTCGGTCACGGCCACGTTGTTCATCTGGTCGCCGAAACGTACGATGGTCATGTCCTGAGCATCGGCCCAAGCTGCTGCCACGCGGCTCCACACGGCTATGTGCTTCTGGGTCTCCGCATCCGTCCAATGGCCTACCACCACCTTGCGGCGCACGTTCAGACGGGCGCAGATGTGGCCGAACTCGCGGTCGCCGTGTGCCGACTGGTTCAGGTTCATGAAGTCCATGTCCATGGTGTCCCATGGAATCTCAGCGTTATACTGTGTGTGCAGGTGCAGCAGCGGTTTGCGAAGTGCCTGCAGTCCGTGTATCCACATCTTGGCGGGCGAGAAGGTATGCATCCATGTGATGATGCCCACGCACTTCTCGTCGTTGTTGGCGGCCTTCATCACGGCCTCGACTTCCTTCGACGAATTGGCTGTTCCCTTGTACACCACCTTGATGGGAAGATTGCCCGATTTGTTCAGGCCTTCTACCATCTCTTTGGAATGTGCGTCGACTGCGATGACTGCATCGCCTCCGTACAGCAGCTGGGCACCTGTCACCCACCATATTTCAAGATTCTCAAACATAGTATCTTATTTTTAAAGTTTTCTGATTATTGATTATTTTTTCTGTCCGTAATATGCGTTGGGGCCATGCTTGCGGTTGAAATGCTTCTCAACCAGCAGCGGGTTCATTGTCAGGTTCGGATTTACCTGGAAAGCCACGAACGCCATCTTGGCCACCTGCTCAAGCACCACGGCGTTGTGCACGGCCTCGGCCGGCGTCTTGCCCCACGTGAAGGGGCCGTGATTCTTAACCAGCACGCCGGGAGTGTGCATCGGGTTGATTCCCTCGAAGCGCTTCACTATCACGTTGCCGGTCTCCAGCTCGTAGTCGCCTTCCACTTCCGCGGCGGTCATGTCGGCGGTGCAGGGCACAGCGTTGTGGAAGTAATCGGCGTGCGTCGTGCCGATGTTGGGCAGGTCGATACCGGCCTCAGCCCATGCCGTGGCGTATGTGCTGTGCGTATGCACTACACCGCCCACTTCGGGGAACGCCCGGTATATGGCTAAGTGCGTCGGTGTGTCGGACGACGGACGGAGGTTTCCCTCTACCACATGCCCGTCGTTAAGGTCGACCACTACCATATCCTCGGCTTTCATGTCGTCGTAGCTGACGCCGCTCGGCTTGATCACCACAAGTCCTTTCTCGCGGTCTATGCCCGAAACGTTACCCCACGTGAATATCACAAGTCCGTGTATCACCAGGTCTAAGTTGGCCTGCAACACTTCTTCCTTCAGTTTCTCAAGCATTATGTCTCAATCTTCTGTTAGTTCGTTAATTTTTCTTCTGTACATTCTTGCGCCGCGCCGCGAGCTGGTCTTGTCGATGATGTCGGTCTGCTCCACCCGTCCGGAATCGAGGATACTCTTTCTGAAGTTCCGTTTGTCCACGTGCTGTCCCAACACCAATTCGTAAAGCGACTGCATCTGGGTGAGGGTGAACAGCTCCGGCAGCAGGCGGAACGCCAACGGCTCGGTCAGGAACATACGGCGCATCACCTCGCGGCCCTTGGCTATCATCTCGGGATGATCGAAACCTAATTCCGGCAGTGCGTCGAGGTCTACCCACACCGCTCCATGCTCGGCTATCAGGTCGTTGGACAGCCGCGAGGTGTCGAGCAATGCGAAATACGCCACCGACACCACCCTCTCGCCCGGATCGCGGTCTATACTGCCGAAGGCTCCCACCTGACGCATGTACACGTCGTGAAGTCCCGTCAGTTCGTACAGCACGCGCTCAGCAGCGGCGTCGACACTTTCGTCGGGTCTCACAAATCCGCCCATAAGCGACCATTTACCCTTCTCCGGCTCGAAGGCGCGGCGAGTGAGCAATATGCTCAGCTTGCCCTCCTTCAGGCCGAAGATGATACAGTCCACACTTACATAGAAGCGGCTATGCGATCCGTAATATGAACTCATTTTATATTCGTTGTCTACCTTTATGTTATGCAAAGCGACCTCTGCGGTTGCTTTACCAGAAATAGATGTAGAATGCCACCGTGATACCCAAGATTATAACCGAATGTATCACATCCCATGCGTTCCAGCTCTGGCGCGTTAGGGCGCGCTGTTCGGCAGTCGAGGTTCCGAACACCAGTCCCTGTATCTGCTTGGGATCCGGAGCCTTGGTGCACAGCGACACGATGATGCCGACGGCGCAGCATATCACCAGCATCCATCCGCAGAAGAACAGCCAGTTGGTCTCGAAGAATACATAGCGGAATATGCTGTTGCTCGGATCGGCGTTGCTGTACCATACCTTGGCGCTCAGTCGCGTCATACCTATCAGCAGACCGGTGATAAGCGCCCACATACCGCCCTGGGCCGTGCAGCGCTTCCACAGGATACCCAACAGGAACGCGGCCGCGATACCCGGTGCGAGCACCGACTGCACATCCTGCAGATACAGATAGAGCACATCGCCTACCGAACGCATGATGGGAATCCAGAGGATACCTAAGATCACGATCACTACCGTAGCGGCCTGGCCGATACGCACCAGTTTCTTGGCGTCGGTATCGGGTTTGAAGCGCTTGTAGAAGTCGATGGTGAACAGAGCGGAGCTGGAGTTGAACAGCGAAGCCAATGAACTCATAAGAGCGGCGAGGATACCGCACACAATCAGCCCCTTGAAACCGGCCGGCAGCAGTTTGGCCACGAGTGTGGGGAATGCGGCGTCGGAGTTGGGATTGCCGTTGGGCAGCAGAGGCAGGAACGAACCCTGGGTCTGATGCAGCGCGAAGGCGATCATGCCAGGAATCAGGAACAGGAACACGGGCAGCAGCTTGAGGTAGGCTCCGAAGATGGTGCCTCGGCGGGCTTCCTTCTCGTTCTTGCCCGACAGCACGCGCTGAACGATAAACTGGTCGGTACACCAGTACCAGAATCCGATCACGGCCGAACCGATAAGGGCGCCGAGCCAGGGATACTGAGCGTCGCGATTGTCGCGAATCAGGTTTGTCATCGTGTCGCCGTATTCGTTCACCTCTACGGCCGAGCAGATACGCATCATCTCGTCCCATCCTCCTAATTCCTTAAGACCGAGTACCAGAATCACGAGCGATCCGAGCAACAGGATGGGCGTCTGCAGCACCGAGGTGTACAGCACGGATTTCATACCGCCGAATATGGTATATACGGCAGTGATCAGTACTAGTCCGATGGCCGCGATCCAGAAGAAGTCTATACCCCACAGCGTATCGATGCCGAACACCTGCTGGAACACAAGTCCGCCGGCGTAAACGGTCACGGCCACCTTGGTCAGCACATAGCTGATAAGGGAGATCAGCGACAGAATGGTGCGCGACGCGGGATTGAAACGACGCTCCAGGAATTCGGGCATCGTATATACCATCGAGCGGCTGTAGAACGGAACGAACACCCAGCCCAATATCAGGATCATCCATCCCTGGATTTCCCAGTGGGCCATAGCCATGCCCGACGACGCTCCGGAGCCTGCAAGTCCGATCAGATGCTCCGAGCCGATGTTGGAGGCGAAGATCGACGCGCCGATGGCTATCCATGTCGCATCCTTGCCTCCGAGGAAGTAGTCCTTGGCATCGCCCTGCTTCTGCCGGGCCACCCATACCACAATGCCGATCAAGGCTACGAAGAAAAGCCCTATGACCAGCCAGTCTAAAAATGCCATATAGAAATCGTGTTATTGTTGGTTAGATATTTTCCGTGGTATATCGCTTTATTTCTGCACCGAGAACTTGAAGATGCAGTGCGAGTGGTACATCTCGCCGGGACGCAGCACTGCCGACGGCCATTCGGGCTTGTTGGGAGTGTCAGGATATTTCTGTGTCTCCAGACAGATGCCCGTGCGCTGCTGATATACTATGCCGCCTTTGCCCTTGACGGTGCCGTCCAGGAAGTTGCCGGTGTACACCTGTATGCCGGGTTCGTTGGTGTAGACCTGCAGACGGATGCCGCTGGCGGGACAGAACAGATTCACGGCCTCCTTGGTGTCGTCGCCGTTGGTGTCGAGCACCCAGTTGTGGTCGTAGCCGTTGCCGTTCTTGATCTGTTCGAAGTCACGCTTCTCTATCTCGGCGCCCACAAGTTTGGCGTTGGTGAAATCCATCGGAGAGCCTGCTACCGGCAGTATCTCGCCTGTAGTCATGTATGTGCTGTCCACCGGGGTGTAACGGCTGGCGTTGATGGTCAGCTGCTGATCGGTAATGGGCTTGTTCGGATCGCCCGACAGATTGAAGTAGCTGTGGTTGGTCATGTTGATGATGGTGGGCTTGTCGGTCGTGGCGGCGTAGGCTATGTCCAGACTGTTGTCCGACTTCACCGTGTACTTCACCTGCGCCTTCACGGTGCCGGGGAAGCCGTTGTCGCCATCCTTCGATTCGATGCCCAGTACCAGCGTCGAGTCGTTGCACTCCATCATCTTATACACGCGATACTGCCATCCCTTGGCACCCATGTCCGTACCTCCGTGCAGACAGTGCCCGAAATTGTTGCGGGGCAACTGATATTCCGTGCCGTCGAGAGTGAACTTGCCCTGGTTGATACGGTTGGCGTAACGGCCGATGGCTGCGCCGAAATCGGTCTGATTGTTCTCGGGGAAGTAGGACTGTACGCTGTCGAAACCAAGCACCACGTCCTGCATCTTGCCGGCTTTGTCAGGCACCATTATCGATACGATGCGGCCTCCGAAATTGGTGATGCACACTTCCATGCCGTTGGCATTCTTCAACGTGTACAGCGCCGTGCTGTCGCCGTCATATACGCTCACGAAGTTCTGAGGATCCAGTCCGGATGCCGTCCTGACATCCTTGTTCGTGCCGCTGACACAGGAGCTTACCACGGCTCCGGCCAGCACTGACATTGTAATCAGTAAGTTTCTCATGGCTGAAAATTATGTTAGTTGTTTTATGGGTGTAAAATTAACACTCATTTCCCGCCATTCCAAATTTATTTTTATGTTTTACAACATATTTCCCAAAAATAACGGAGGCGCGCCCTGGGGCACACCTCCGTCATTATCCTATTTTAACTTGCAAATCGTCACTAATCACTATTCACTAATCACTATTCACTAAAGTCTATTTCTTGTTCACTGATTTCAGCACCTTCTTGTTGACCTTCACATTGTATTTCTTGCGCAGATCGTTTTCCCACTGTTCCTGGAACATGTTCTGGTAGTCGCTTGTCACCAGACCCTTTACATCCTGCATCTCCTCGGGCACAGTCAGGATTCGCTTGTTGAGCATGAACATGACGGGATACTTCTCGATCGAGCTGGGGGCCACGGGGCCGTCGAAAGCCACATAGTCAACCATGGCGTTGCTTCCTTTGGGCACCAGTATCTTTTCGGCCGCCATCTGGTTCTTGAACTGCTTGCGGAGCGCGGGCACGATGTCATCTTCCGCAGCTCCCCTTGCAAGGTCCTTGATGGCGGTAGCCACTGAATCGTTGGCGGCCTGTACGAAGATTCCCTTGACATGGGGAGTATCCCATTTGTACTTCATACGGTTTTCCGCGAAATATTTCTCCAGACCGGGGATGTCCTTTGCAGCCTTGTCCCATACCTTCAGAACGCTTACCTCATACAGCAGGCTGCCGTCTACATATTCTTTAAGCAGATTGCGGTAATCGGGCTCGCTTTTGGCCAAAGCTTCCTCTTCAAGACCGGTCAGGATGCCGTTCATCCACGAATCCAGGTTGGCGTCGATTATTTCCTTGGCGGCTACCGGATTCGACTGCTTTACACCATTGAACTTGGCTACGAAATCTGCGACGCTGTATTTATTACCGTCGGCGGTCATCAGCGTGATATTGCCGTCATTGCCAAGCCATTTGGCATAGAACAGGGAATCTATGCCGTTCTTGGCCGCATAATCGTTCACGGCGTCGAGACCCGACTGATTCACCTGCGCCTTGTGTCTGGCGGCGAACCGTTCTGTCTGATGTTTCTGAATCAGAGCGTATCTCTCGTCCTGCGGACTGCTCATGCGTGCCAGCGTCTGCTTCTTGACGGCCTCTTTGGGCAACGGATCGCGCTCGTCCTGCTTCATGATGATATGATAGCCGAACTGTGACTTCACCGGTTTGCTTATCTCGCCCTTCTTCAGCGCGAAGGCAGCCGAGTCGAATTCCTCCACCATCTCGCCGGCTCCGAACCAGGGAAGCTGGCCGCCTTGGCGGGCGCTGCCACGGTCGTCGCTGTTGTTCGTGGCGATTTCATTGAATTTTTCGGGATTGGCCGTAACCACCTGATACAGGCTGTCTATCTGCTCCTTGGCGCGTGCCCAGTCGGATTCCTGACGCGCGAGCTTCAGAATGTGCGACACCTTGACACGGCCACGGGCATCGCGTTTGTGACCACCCTTGAGAATGTGATATCCCTGCGGACTTTCCACCACATCCGATATTGATCCTTCCGGCGTAGCGAACGCGGCTACCTCGAATCCATACGGATATTGACCCGATACGATATATCCCATCGTGCCGCCGTTTACGGCGCTTCGCTTGTCCTGCGAATACTGTCCGGCGAGTTCCTCGAAATTGCCACCGTTGTCCAGCACCTGTTTCAGACTGTCGGCCTTGGCCTTCATCTGCAGGTTATGTTCGGGATTCGGACTCTTGAAAAACATTATATGCTTTGCAACAGCCTCCTTGCGCGAACGTGCATACGCTTCGTCCACAAGCTGGTTCAGATAGACTGAATCCGCCAGATACGGAGTGGCCAGATCATGTCTGTACTGCTCCGCCTCCTTGCGGAATTTAGCCGTAGTGTCCAGTCCCGCGGCCTTGGCGTCGGCCACCTTCATCTTGTACAGCTTGAACATCTCCACATATTCGTCAAGAGTCTGAGGATTGATCTGCTGCTGACTGTTCTTGTTATAGAGATACTCGAACTCCGACTTGGTCACATCCTCGCCGTTGATGGTCATGATTACCGGATCCTTGGCGGCATACGCCAACAATACGGCTGCCAGCCCAACTCCGGTCAATATCGGTTTTTTCATCTTAGTTGTTAAGAATGTTGTTTCTTTGTGTATAGCGTGCAATATGATTTAAGCACCGGGGCTTATATTTCCCCACTATTCTTAAACGGCTTCTATATGAATTTATTTTTAGGAGGTGTGCTTATTCGGTCAGTTGCCCATGTCGGAGATGAACTTGACACGGGCCAGGCGTATGGTCTCCTCGTCGTAGTCCGCGCCGAGTTCCTGTATTGCCAGTTCGATATCGTCCTCTTCCAGCTCCATGAAGTAGCTCTTCAGGTCTTCCTGCTGATCTTCGTCAAGTATCTCGTCTATGAAGTATCGTATGTCTATCTTGGTGCCGGCCTCCACTATCGATTCAAGTTCCGCCAGAAATTCGTCGAACTCCAGCCCGAGGCTGTCGGCCAGCTCGTCAAGGTCCACGCGCCGGTCTATGGCCTGGATTATCTGAATCTTGGTGTTGCTGCGCTGGGCCACGCTGCGCACCTGTATGTCGTCGGGACGCTCTATGTCGTTCTCCTCCACATACCGCTGTATCACCTCTAAGAATGCATTGCCGTACTTCATGGCCTTTCCGGTGCCGACGCCGGGTATGGCCTGCAGCTCCTTGTCGGTCAGCGGATATGTGGTGGCCATGGCTTCCAGACTCTGGTCGCGGAACACTAAGTATGGCTTCACCCTGTACCTGCGGGCCACGTCCTTGTTAAGCCCGACCAGGATGGCGTACAGTTCCTGATCGGAGGCCGAACTGCCGCGTCCCTGCGGAACGTCGTTGTCAACTTCCGAATAGTCCGTGTCTTCCACAATCTCAAACTTCTCGGGCTTCATCATGAACTTGTATGCCTGGCCGGTCAGTTTCAGTATGCCGTAGTTCTCCAGGTCGCGCTCCAGGTATCCTCCCACCACGGCCTGTCGCACCAATGTGTTCACCAGTTTCTCGTCCATGTCGGAGAGGGCCCCGAATTCCTCAAGCCGGTCGTGGCCGTTGCGTTTTATTTCGTCCGTGGCGCGACCTATCAGCATGTTCACCACATATTCCGACTTGAAGTGCTGCTCTATGGCCGATACGGTCTCCAGCACGGCCAGCAGGCCGTCGGTAGCTTCTATCTTCTTCTTCGGATGACGGCAGTTGTCGCATTGACCGCAATTCTCCACATCATACTTTTCGCCGAAATAGTGCAGCAGTATCTTGCGGCGGCACACCGACGATTCGGCATAGTTGGCTGTTTCCAACAGCAGTTGATGGCCTATTTCCTGCTCCTGCACCGACTTGCTCTGCATCAGTTTGTCCAGCTTCTGCAGATCCTTGCGGCTGTAGAATGTGATGCAGTTGCCCACGCCGCCGTCACGACCGGCGCGACCCGTTTCCTGATAATATCCCTCCAGACTCTTCGGCATGTCGTAGTGTATCACGAAACGCACGTCCGGCTTGTCTATGCCCATGCCGAACGCTATGGTGGCCACTATCACGTTGACGTCCTCGTTCAGGAACGCATCCTGGTTCTGCGCCCGCTGGTTGGTGTCCATGCCGGCATGATACGGCAACGCCTTGATACCGTTAATGTTGAGCATCTCGGCGAATTCCTCCACCTTCTTGCGGCTCAGGCAATACACTATGCCGGACTCATCCGGATGCTGAAGGATGTATTTTATTATGTCTTTATCTATGTCCTTGGTCTTGGGTCGTACTTCATAATACAGATTCTTGCGGTTGAAGCTCGACTTGAACACCCTGGCTTTCAGAATGCCTAAGTTCTTCTGTATGTCATGCTGCACCTTTGGGGTGGCCGTAGCCGTAAGGGCTATTATGGGGAAGTGTCCTATCTCGTTGATCATCGGACGTATCTTCCTGTATTCCGGTCGGAAGTCATGGCCCCATTCCGAGATACAATGCGCCTCGTCGACGGCAAAGAACGATATCCTGATGCTTTTCAGGAACTCCACGTTCTCCTCCTTGGCCAGCGACTCTGGAGCGACGTACAGCAGCTTGGTCTTGCCCGACCGTACGTCCTCGCGCACCTGCTCGGCCGCGCTTTTCGACAGTGTGGAGTTAAGGAAATGCGCCACGCGCTCATGGTCCACATATCCGCGGATGGCGTCCACCTGATTCTTCATCAGGGCTATCAGCGGCGAAATCACTATGGCCGTGCCTTCCAGCATCAGCGCCGGAAGCTGATAGCACAGCGACTTACCGCCGCCTGTAGGCATCAGCACGAACACATCATGACCCGACACAAGGTTGTTGATCACATCGTACTGACCCTCCTTGAAGGCGTCGAATCCGAAGTAATATTTCAGCGTCTCGTATATCCTTGCCTTGTTGTCCTGCTGATTCTTGTTTCCCATGATTGAATTTGAGGTTTGAGAAGTCTCGGAGCGTCACCCACGGTCAACCCCTCCCTCGGAGAGATATCATATCCAATGTCTGACTGCTCCGAATACAAATTTAATAATTTTTTCTCAAACCGCAAACAAATGCCTCAATATTTACCGGTTTCTATTTCAGATTTTAGAAATTGGAAAATATAGACTGACCCCTGATAATAAAGGCCACATTCCGGATCATTGAGCTTGGAGAATGTTTCGGAGGCGTACAATTCATCCAAAGCACGCCGTATATCCCATCCATATTCCTCAATCAACATATTAGTCAATTCTGAGGCAAGGCACTCTATTTGAAATTGTATGTCGTTACTCATAATTCGATGCGGTTTAAAAGTTCTATTGCCCGTGGAGTGCCGAAGAAATACTGAATGGCATGATCTTCTTTGTATTTAAGTTCTTCAACCAGGGTAGTGGCTGAAAGATAACCCATTGTAAAACGTCGAATTTGAACACCGACCGTATCGTCTGCAATCGGACCAATCACTATATCGTACGGATGCACGGGAATATCGGAATTATTCTTACGGTTATGCACCACGAATTCCGCCCATTCTTCTGAGTATTCTTCAAAGATCTTGATTCGGAGTCCCAATTCAATGGCTTTGTTCTCATCAAATTCAAAACAAGTCAAAGTCGGTTTTCCCTCGTTCCTAAATCGAGTGGTGCGTTTGGCCATAGCCATAGCCTGATCGGGATTAGCATTGAGGTAAAAACCTTGTCCAAAATCTTTTCCTCGTTTGCTTCGTCCCAAATCAATTTGCTCGATTGCAATGTTGGAGCCGTGATATAGCAGAATCATATTTTTCCTCCTTCTCGATTGCAAATCACTTGTAGGTCCGATATCGCATCATCAATTGACAGGGTGTGTTCCGCACCATAGCAATCAAGAAGGAAATCTATGCCGGAGTAACGGCGTAAGTATGCGTATGACTGCGCATTTGACAGTTTATGTCGTTGAGCAAAGGCCCCGACGCAAGCCACCACATATTCTATCCGATCAAATATATCTTTCTGTGTCATTCTATTCTTTCTGTTTCAGGTCCATCAAAAGTTGGCATCTGCAAATATACTCAATAATAACAACATTACAATAAAATCCGATAATAATTGAAGAATAATTGAAGCATCGCTCCTTAAAATTTATTGTAGGAGCGATGCTTTCTAAGTAAAAAACTTTTAGTAATAAGACTTCTTACCTTGTACAGCAGCGGCTTTTTAATTACCTCCGGGGTCTGGAGGCAGAGCGTTTTTTGGCCGTTCCGGCCTTGGCCGCTGTCGGCTTGTTAGCGGTGGTTGGATTATTGGCGGGGGTTGCCTTTATGAATTTGACTTCATTATTTATATTTATTTTATCCGTATGGCCTTGTTCATCTCGTCTCGGGTAATCCAAACTTCCGTATTATACGGATCGTTGTGTATTTGCTCGAAATTCGGAGAAGTCACCAGCTTCTGTATAACAGACAGCCACTCGTCAAGCGATACGCCGGAAATATCGGCATACTCTATTTTCTGCCCTTTCCATTTAAACGAGCTCATGTTCTTTTCCCCAATGCTACCACCTAACATTGGGGGCATGGACTCAGTATTAATTTCAATGGTAAGTGGCGCATTGGGCGCTACATCCATTGAATTAAATCCACCCATGGTCTGAATCAGATTCTGAATTGCGGTTCTTTCCTTATTGATTTCACCAAATGCGATATTATTGCCGTAGTCATCCATATATTGTGTCACGACATCACCGCTGGGATATATAGTCATTACCGTGGTGCTGGTTATCCATTCACCGGGTTCATATCCCTCCTCCTTTTTTGAATACACATACACCTGCGGCTCTGTAATGGAATCTATGTCGAACAGATCCGTCTCTAAGGCCTTGCAATATTTCTTCGATATGAACTGCTTAGAGTCTTGGGCATCTCCCGGGGTATATATCTCCCACCAGTCGCCGGCATCCTTGACCCAGTAGCGCGAACCTTTCGCTGCAGGAGACACCTCCTGTCTCGTCTTTGGGATGTCTTCATCGCCGTAGTTGGAGTAATAGTAGGCTATCGGATAATCTGTACCCGCACCTGAGCGGATATTGATGTTATTACCCGTCACTTCGGCCAATGTGTAGCCGTCGTATGTCACATTGACCTTTGCTGATACCGCCATTGAGAATGCAGCTATTAACAGCACAGTCAAACACTCTTTTAGAAATCTCATATTTTCAATTTGTTAGATATTTTCGCAGATGATAAATTTAATCGAATTTCCCACCTCTAATGTATAATCTAAGTTAAGAAGGCATCCCCGTCTGCCGGGGCGCCTTCTGTAATTGTGCTGAATATCTCAGTTGTCGCTGCTGCTGGTGTCCTGTAGTGTCCAGCCGGTGTCCTGATACAGACGGAACGCGCAGTTCCTCACCAGGTAGTAATCCGGCTTGTTGTCGCCCAGCACATAGCCGAACGGCGTAGCGTCGGTAAAGGTATATATCACCGTACATGTAGCCGCGCCGGCCTTGTACATATCCTCCGTGCAGCATACGTCCATCACTTTCACTACCTTGTAACGGCCAAGCAATACCTTGACGGTCGTGCTCTTGACGCGGTTCAGCAGACTCTTGTACTTGGCGTTCTTGTCTTTCGGATCGACGGTCGGAGCCTCCTCTACCGGTTCTTCCTCAACAACTTCTTCCACTGCCACAACCGTATCGCTGTCTACAACAGTTTCCTCTACGGCTTCGGCCACCTCCTGTTTCGGTTCGGACTTTTTGCCGGTCAGAGTGTTATATGTGTTGTCGGTCACGTTCATGTATTCCGGCAGATTCTCCTTATAGTCCTCATTATGCTTCAGAAGCTCGGCATAATCCTTACGCATCTCCGTGGGATGTTCTATCACAAACTTTTTGCCTTCCTCCGTCAAGGTGACATTAACGAACACATGCGGAACTTCGCGATCCGTGTAGGAATAATGGCCGCCGCTCTGATAACGCGTTCCCCAAAAATAGCTGTAATGGGGCACCCATTTGCGGTCCTTGACAATCTCCATCACACCCTCGGCGGTATATGTCACCATTCCGGCGGCTTTCAGCCGTGCTAACTGATCCATCACTTCGGGACTGGCCTCGTAGAAACCGGTCATAAATTCCTGTACCTGTGAATCCTTGGCAAAGAATGCCTCACGTTCCAGGGCCTTCTTGGCCGATGATTTGGACAGCGGGCCGTCCTGTCCACACGATGCCACTCCGGCAAGCAACAAGATCATGCAAGCCCAATAAGCAAGTTTTTTCATTCGTCTGATTTTTAAGTTAATATATCGTTGTTTTATGTGCCGTATTCCCAAAGGCAAGTCTTACTGATGGATATAAAAATAGCGTGGAATGATGTTCGTGTTTATCTTACAGGGGCATCGCCAAACGCCATCAGAGAAATAAACAGTCCACTCCCACGCCTTATCGAGATATCGATACCCCTTGTCGGGGAGTGGATATACGACAAGCATGAGCGTCCGTCGACTGCTTTATTCTTCTCTGATTTGAAATTGGCGATTTCCTGCAAAGAATAAAGTCCGAAACGCTACTTTACAATAAAATATGTCCGCATGCCCTTCGGCACGCACCGCAAAGTTAACTAATTTTTCACATTTTCCAAAAAATAAGGCAAGGGAATGTCCGAATTTTCATCCGGACATTCCCTTGCCTGTATATTTCAATCCCGGGACGGGATCAGTTGCCGGCTTCGAGCAGGTCGCCGAAGTGGGCTTTGTTCAACTGCTTGTTGACGTAGTCGGCGTCGACGGTGAAGGTCTTGGTCTTCAGCGACGGCACGTCGTACATGGCGTCTACCATCACGGTCTCCACGATGGAACGGAGTCCGCGGGCGCCGAGCTTGTATTCCACGGCCTTGTCCACGATGGTGTCCAGGGCATCCTCGGTGAAATCCAGCTTCACGCCGTCCAGTTCCATCAATCTTGAATACTGACGTATGATAGCGTTCTTCGGCTCGGTCAGGATGCGGCGCAACGCCTCCTTGTCCAGCGGATCGAGGCTGGTGAGGATGGGCAGACGGCCGATAATCTCCGGAATCATGCCGAACGACTTTAGGTCCTGGGGCATCACGTAACGCATCAGGTTGTCGCGCTGGCGCTTGCGGTTCTTCTCGTCATGACCGTAACCCACGATGTGGGTGTTGAGTCGCGCCGCAATCTTTCGCTCGATGCCGTCGAACGCGCCGCCGCATACGAACAGTATGTTCTTGGTGTTCACCGGTATCATCTTCTGCTCTGGATGCTTGCGGCCTCCCTGCGGCGGAACAAGCGCGACGGTGCCTTCCAACAGTTTCAACAGACCCTGCTGCACACCCTCGCCGCTCACGTCGCGCGTGATGGACGGGTTGTCGCTCTTACGCGCTATCTTGTCTATCTCGTCGATGAAGATGATGCCGCGCTCGGCCTTCTCCACATCGTAGTCGCAGGCCTGGAGCAACCGGGTCAGCAACGACTCGATGTCCTCGCCCACATAACCGGCCTCGGTCAGCACCGTGGCGTCAACAATGGTGAACGGCACATCCAGAAGTTTGGCTATAGACTTGGCCAGCAAGGTCTTGCCCGTACCGGTGGGTCCCACCAATACGACGTTCGACTTCTCGATGTCCACATCGTCGTCATCCTCCTTCTTGTTCTGGTTGATGCGCTTATAGTGATTGTAGACGGCCACGGACAGATACTTCTTGGCCTCGTCCTGGCCTATCACGTACTGATCCAGAAATTCCTTGATTTCATGAGGCGTGGGTATCGGCTTGGGTGCGCTTTTCTTGTCCTGCGCCCTTCCCTTGCGCTTACGAAGCTCCGTATCGCGCTGGTCGTCGATAAACTGTATGCAGTCCGTGCACAGGCACAGGTCCTGAATCACCGGAACCACGGGGCTTTCGGCGGAATCGAACTTACCGCACATGCCGCACCTCAGATCGCTCTTTTTTGCCATGTTTTACTTTTTCGACGGATTAACCAATACCTTGTCGATCATGCCATATTCCTGGGCCTCCTTGGCTATCATCCAGTAGTCGCGATCGGAATCGGCCTCAACCTTGGCGAACGGCTGACCGGAGTGGTCGGAGATGATGCGGTACAGTTCCTCCTTGAGTTTGAGTATCTCGCGCGCCGTGATTTCGATATCCGATGCCTGTCCCTGGATTCCGCCCATGGGCTGATGAATCATCACGCGGCTGTGAGGCAGCGCGTAACGCTTCCCCTTCTCGCCGGCAACAAGCAATACCGCGGCCATCGACGCGGCCATACCGGTACAGATGGTGGACACATCGGAGTTGATGTACTGCATGGTGTCGTATATGCCCAGTCCGGCATATACCGATCCGCCGGGGCTGTTGATGTACAGGCTGATGTCCTTGTCGGGATCCACCGAGTCAAGATACAGCAGCTGGGCCTGTATTATGTTGGCGCTCTGATCCGACACCTGCGTGCCAAGGAATATGATGCGGTCCATCATCAGACGCGAGAACACGTCCATCTGCGTCACGTTCAGCTGACGTTCCTCCAGGATGTACGGATTCATGTAGTCGGCCATCGGGCTTTTGACGCCCGCACCGGCTTTGCGCATGTAGGAGTCTATGGTGTTGCCGCTCATGCCGAGATGGTTCACGGCATAGTTTCTAAAATCATTCTGCATAGTCTGTTCCTTTCTTATTCAACGGACGGCGCCTGCACCGCCATCCATTCGGTCTGGTTATACTAAGACATCGCGGGAACCGGCGACCCGGCTCCCGCGCAGTCCTGGTATCTATAACAAATTACGCGCCAATATTCTCAAATACTCAAATCTGACCTGACGCAATTTGTTTAGAGTTCTTTGATCACTCGGCTCCTTCTTCCTCCTGCTCGTTCTTGAACAGGGCGTTGAATTCCTCGGGAGTCACTTCCTTCTCGTCAACTGTCACGGCCTCGCGGAGTCCGGTGAAGAACTTCATGTCTACCGTGTTCTGACGGATACGGTCTATGGCCTTCTTGTCCTTCAGTATGTCGTCGGCAAAGCGGTCGATGGCCTCCTCCGGAGGATTGGCCATGCCGTACTGCGCGAACTGCTGGCGTGCCATCATCTTGGCGGTCTGCTTCACGTCCTCCTCGGTCATCTCGATGCCCATCTGTGTCATCAGCGTGTCCTTGGCCAGATCCCACAGCAGCGAGCCCTTCGAGCTTTCGTACACCTCGTCTACGTTGCTCTCGTTGATGTCCTTGTTGTTGATGATCAGGTATTCCTTAAGGATGTCGTCGGGAAGCTTGGTGTCCTTCACCTTGTCCATGATCACGTTGCGGGCGTCGATGGTGAAGCGGAAGTTCTCCTCGCCCGACAGGCTGTTCTCGATCATGGCCTTGACGGCGGCGCGGTAGCTTGCCTCATCCTTCACCGTACCGTCGGCACCGAACACTTCCTTATAGTATTCCTCGCCGAGTTCAGCGGGCTTCAGCACGATGATCTCCTTGATTTCCATCTCGAAGTCACCCTTGTAGTTCTCCACGTCCTTCTTGTCGATGTTCAGCATCGACGACATCTCGCTGGGATTGCCGTCGCAGGTGGCCCAGGGATTGAACACAACCTTGTCGCCTACATGCTTGCCCATGAACAGGTCGGCCTGTGCGCGGTCCTTGAAGTACTGGGGAGCCACGATGCCGTTCTCGATAACCAGTCCGCCCTCGTCGTTGCCGTCGGCGTCAAGCTCACGCAGCACGCCCTTCACCAGTGCGGTCTCGTCTACGGTCTCGCCCGGCTCCTGCTTGCCGAAACGACGGCGAAGCTGCTTGTCCTGCTCGTCGATCATCTCGTCCGAGATCTTGATCTTGTAGTGGGGTATGTGCATCTCCTTGTCGGCCTTGATGTCCATCACAGGTGCCAGACCTACATTGAACTTCAGCGTGAAGTCAGTCTCGTTAGGATCCAGGTCATTCTCCTTGAAGGGAATGGGCTGACCCAACACTGCTAAGTGATTGTCCTCGATATATTTGTACAGCTCCTGGCCAACCAGCTTGCTGACTACATCGTATTTGACGCTCTTGCCATATTTCTTCTCGAGCACTCCCGCGGGCACATGACCGGCGCGGAACCCGGGCTCGGCGTGTGTCTTACCGATGTTCTTAAGTTCCTTCTTTACTGTGTCGGCATAGTCTGCCTGTCCGACGGTCACGGTTATAATGCCGTGAACATCATCGACCTTTTGGAATTCTACGTTCATTATATACTATATCTTTTTTATAATTTTCTACAATACTATTATGGCTATGCGCCACTATCAGCCCGCAAAATTAACAAATTTTTCTGAAATATGTTGAGATACCTCTCAATAAAATATGTTAACCGGCTGTTTGGGTGGTGTTCTTTACGATCAATGCGCGGCATTGATCCACTGTTTGCGGCTTGCGGCTTGCGGCTTGTGGTTGTGGTTTGCGGCTTCTATCTGAAGAAAAGGCGCATGGCCTTCACCATAGCTAACTGGTCATCCACGCTGGCCGTTTCTGCGGCCGAGTGCATGGCCCAGATGGCGTTGCCCACGTCCACGCCCTCGATGTCGAACTGCGACGTGGCGATATTGCCGAGCGTCGAGCCGCCCGCCGAATCGCTGTGGTTAACGAAGTACTGGGCCTTCACTCCAGCTTCGCGGCACAGCTCGTTGAACACTGCAGCTCCGCGGCTGTCGCTCATATACTTGCAGTTGGCGTTTATCTTTATCACCGGGCCACCGCCCATCACGGCATGATTTGTCGGGTCATACTTGCCGTCGTAATTGGGATGCCATGCGTGGGCGTCGTCGGCCGAGATCATAAAGCTGGAAGCGATGGCGCGGTAATAATCCTCGCGGTTGCCGTTGAGCTGAAGGCAGATGCGCTCCAATATGTTGCGCAGCACGGGCGATGCGGCTCCCTGCTTGGTTCCCGATCCGGTCTCCTCGTTGTCGAACACGGCCAGTACGCGCGTGGCGGCTGTCGCGTTCTCGTGCTCGTCCAGCATCGCCTGCAGTCCGGCATACGCCATCGACAGGTCGTCGATGCGGCCCGACTGGAAGAACTGTCCGTTCACGCCGATGATGCGGGCCTTCTCCACAGGATAGAGGCACAGCTCATAATCCACTATATCCTCGGGCTGTATGCCTAACTCGCGCGCCACCATGACGCGCACCAGACCTCCGTGGCTCTTATGCTCGGCTATTTCTTCGTCGCTGAAGTATCCCAACACCGGCAGCATGTCTTTCTGCACGGACAGCGGGTTGCCCTCGTTCACCGCGCGGTTGAAGTGTATGGCCAGGTGCGGAATGGTGCATACCGGCTCGTGAAGGTCAACCACATACTCGCGTGGATGCTCCCAGTCGTTGCCTCGTACGGCCACTCGGCCCGCTATCGACAACGGACGGTCAAACCACGTGTAGAGTATGCCGCCACCGTATTTCTCCACGTTCAGCTTTACTATACCGCCATCGCCGTAAATCTCGGCATTAGGCTTTATCTTGAAGCAAGGCGAATCGCTGTGCGCGGAAATGATCCTGAAGCCGTTCTCGGCCACGTCTCCCTCGCCGATGATGAATGCGAACAGCGCGCTGCCGTTCTTGGTCATATAGTACCGGCCTCCGCGTTCCAGCTGCCATGCGTCGCGCTCGTCAAGGCGCTTGAAGCCGGCGGTGTCCAGTTCCTCGCGCATATTGCGCACTGCCGTGAAATTACACGTGGACTTATCCATCCACTCCAACAACCTCCCCATTACATATTCCGTAGCCATATTTGTCTTTTATCAGTCTTGTCTGTTTTATCAGGCTGTCTTATCAGTCTTGTCTGTTATATCAGGCTGGTTAGTTCGTGCCCGGAGCTTCCAGCTCCGCCTCCATTATTATTGATTGAATCGCAGATGATTCAGCGCCCGCAGCACGTTGCACAGCGTCTGGCTCCAGTACGAAGCGAAATTCTCGCGACACTCCACATACGCGCCGGCCAGCTCCTGACCATCCGTTTCCTTTACTACCATTATAAAATTATACAGCGCCTGGAAGATGTCGGCCAGGCTCTCGGCTATCGACGCCGCTATCGGCGTGTCGCTGTATTTCATATCCTCCTCGAAAGTCTCGAGAAACACATCGTCCGGGCCAAGCACCATCTCGACATTGCGGCGTATGGTGTCGTACCATTGCTCGTCGACATACGTCTGATAGTAGCCGTAATCCAACACCCCCACATCCTCCGGACTCAGGCTGGCGAACTCGCCGTATATCTGCGGCAGCAACTCGGTCATCCGTTCCACAAACTCGTCCTTCTCCATCTCGCGCGCGTTCTCCACGGCTTCGCAGTATTGCGAGGCATACGCGGTGATGTTGAGCATCTTCCGGTTCAGTGCGCTTTCATCCATTATCTGTACAGTTGTTTTTCCTCTATATAATTCAGAACATTATAGGGCACCAAAAAGGTCACGTCATCTCCCCGCTTCAATGCCTGACGGATATAAGTCGATGACACGAACACCTGCGGCACCTCTCCGGCTACCTCCACATTCCCCGGCAATTCGGCGGGAAGTTCATAGCCCGGCCGCGGATATACCGTTACGCCATACTCCGCCAATATCCTGTCGGCGTCACGCCACCGTCCGAAAGCCTCCCAGTTGTCCGAGCCTATTATCACGCGAAACGAATGCCCCGGATATTGCCGACTCAGCGCACAAAGCGTGCGATAGGTATATGACGGTTCGGGCAGACTCTGCTCTATATCGTTAACTTCCACGCCTCTGCACCTGTCGGCCACAAGCCGGCACATCTCGGTGCGCATGGCTCCGTCGGCGGGTCTTTCCTCACCTGTCTTGAAGGGGTTGATACGGGCGGGAACGAGCCAAACCCTGTCGAACACGCCGCGCTGTACCAGTTCGTTGGCCACAACGGCATGTCCCGTGTGTATCGGATCGAAACTCCCGCCTAATATCCCTATCTTCATTCCGTGAATGCCCTGATGTTGTCGGCAACTTCAGCCACCGCAGTGTCCAGGTCGTCGTTTACCACCACCTTGTCGTATCTGTCGGCGAAACTCATCTCATACTCGGCCTTGTCAAGACGTCGGCGTATTGATTCGTCATCGTCGGTGGCGCGGGAACGCAGACGCTCCTCGAGCGATTGCAGTGTCGGCGGCTCTATGAATATCAGCAGAGCCTTGTCGCCGTAACGCTTCTTGACATTCAGCGCGCCCTCCACGTCTATGTCCATTATCAGATTCATGCCCCGGCCGGTGACGCGCTCCACTTCCGACACCAACGTGCCGTAACGTGTGCCGGAATATACCTCGGCCCACTCCACGAACTCGCCGCGCTCTATGCGGGCCGCGAATTCCTCCGGACTCAGGAAATAGTATTGCACGCCGTCCTGTTCCGTGCCTCGGGGCGCGCGGCTTGTAGCCGACACCGAAAAACCAAGGTTCAGGTCGGGCATCTTCATCAGTTCGCCTATAATGGTGCTCTTGCCCGTTCCCGAAGGTGCGGACAGCACTATTATTTTTCCGCTGTTATTGTTACAACACATTTAGTACCTGCTCTTTGATCTGTTCCAGTTCGTCTTTCATCCTCACCACCACCTTCTGCATCTCGGCGTTGTTCGACTTCGAGCCGAGGGTGTTGATTTCGCGGCCCATCTCCTGGGCTATGAAACCGAGTTTCTTGCCCTGGCCTTTGCCTACGTGGTCGTCCTCGCCTCCCATCGTCTCTAAGAAATAGTTCAGGTGCGAGCGCAGACGTATCTTTTCTTCGGTCACATCGAGTTTCTCGATATAGAATATCATCTCCTGCTCCAGGCGGCCTTTGTCGTATTCTATCGAATCGAGGCGTGAAAGCTGATCCATCAGGCGCGCCTTGATCTTGGGCACACGCTCCTCCTCGTATTTCACCACTTCCTCCAACAGTCCGGAGATGGCCTGTATCTTGCTGACGAAGAATTTATACAGTTTCCTGCCTTCGGTGAGTCTGAATGCGTCTATGGCGTCCAGGGCGAGTTCCAGCGCCTCGCCAAGCGCCTTGCGGTCGTCGTCTCCGAATTCCACGGTCGCGGGTTTCATCGCGTCGGGCATACGCAACAGGACCGAATACCAGTCTGCCGGCTCAGGCAAGCCGCATTGTCTTGCGATTTCCTCTATCTGGCTCTTGTATTCGCTTATCACGGTGGGATCAAGACGTGCGGGAGCCTCCGTACCGATCATTTCCTCGGTCACGTTCAGTTCCACCTTGCCGCGCTCCAGACGCGCCGCGATGCGGTTGCGCATGTCAAGCTCCATCTCCCGCATCACCTGCGGCATCCGGGCCTGCAAATCCAGTTGTTTGCTGTTCAACGATTTCAATTCCACCGTCACAGCTCGTGTCTTACTGCTGACGGTGCCCCGGCCAAACCCGGTCATAGACATTATCATGGCTCGATCTAATTTTACTTGATCTGATTACTTACCCACAAACCGTTCCCTCGCTGCCCACAAACCGTTCCAATATACTTGCCGCGATATTAACAATTTTTATATAACGGACTCTTATCTTGCAAATTTACATCTTTTATTTCAAAATACAAACAACAGGGCCGCAAATTATGGCTTATCGTAATTCGAAAGCGGCGAAATAGTAGCTTTTACCTTTGCAGACGAATTCTCCGTTAACATATTCCTCGGAGATTG